>Ga0209210_1001172_pt1 | contig 22924 bp, 23 predicted proteins | sample RifGroA1_FD_183991 | JGI IMG/M metagenome (GOLD analysis project Ga0209210, IMG submission 183991) | Contaminated groundwater microbial communities from Rifle, Colorado, USA - Rifle Groundwater A1 (SPAdes) (version 2) | ecosystem: Environmental > Aquatic > Deep subsurface > Groundwater >...
AAAATCTCACTTTTGTTACAATACTATTGTATTTTTGAATCGTGTGATTCATAACAAAAAGCGCCTCATGGTGCTTTTTGTATTTTAACTCATTTTAGGGGAAATGGGGAGTTTCGTAATTCAGAGTATTCTTATCGGCATTTTGGCATTTGCACTGATTTTATTCTTTAGCTTTATCTCCAAAAACAAATGGGGGATCATAGCTTCAATTTTTGCACTCGCATTTTGTTTTGGAATTTTTAGATTTAACATGGTGGATATTCCCGCGCCTGCCGTTTTCGAATCTCAAGTAGATCAAAAAATATCTCTCTCTGGAAAAATCATAGATGAACCAGATATTAGAGAAAATAATCAAAAATTAACTATTGAAGTTTTGGCTCCTCAAGGTCTTGCCTTTAAGGATTCCAAGACAAGACCTTTTCCCGCCAAAACGAAAATCCTGGCAACGGTAAACTTCGGTCAGGATTTTAAATACGGTGATGAGATAAAGTTTTCTGGAAAATTGGAAAAACCGAGTAATTTTATCACCGATCAAGGAAAAAATTTTGACTATGTGAATTATTTAAGAAAAGACGGAATTTTTTATGTAATGAATTATCCGGACGCTGAAATTATTTCGCGGGGCAATGGAAATAAAATCAAGAACTTGCTGTTTTCTTTCAAAGAAAAATTTTTAGAGAAAATGAATTTAGAAAGTCCTGAATCGCTTTTGATGGGCGGCCTTATTCTAGGAGAGAAATCATCATTTAATCAGTCTTTAAGGCAGTCTTTTATAGATACAGGCACGATCCATATTGTAGCTTTGTCCGGGTATAACATTACAATAGTAGCCGAGTGGTTTATGAAGTTATTTGCTTTTCTGCCGAAAAATATCGGTATTGGAATGGGAATATTCGCAATTTTATTTTTTATATTAATGACTGGCGGCACTTCTACTGCGATACGGGCTGGGATAATGGCGACTTTGGCGCTGATTGCCCGCGCGACTGGCAGAAATTATGATGTCGCGCGGGCGCTTCTTCTGGCGGGTGTTTTTATGATTATTTTAAATCCATTTGTGCTTGCGTATGATGTTTCTTTCCAGCTTTCCTTTATCGCCACAACTGCCGTGATTTTCTTCACGCCAAGAATTGAAAAATATTTTTTGTGGGTAACTGCCCGTTTTGGATTCCGGGATGTCGTATCAGTTACCTGCGCGGCTTATATTTTTGTCTTGCCTTTCATTCTTTATAAAATGGGCAATCTTTCTCTAGTCGCTTTGCCAGCGAATATTTTAATTCTTCCTTTTATACCGATTACAATGCTTCTTGGTTTTCTTACTGGCTTTGCGGGATTTATTTGGCACATATTTGCCGCGCCGTTTGGATATATTTCGTATTTATTTTTGCACTATGAGCTTGGAGTCATCAGTTTCTTCTCTCATCTGCCGTTTGCCGCTTTTTCTATTCCTAATTTTCCTCTTTTATTGACTGCCACGGCATACGCCTATTTTATTTATAAACTTTTCGGCAGGAATATGAAAAGTTTCTTTATTGAGCCGCTTTAAAATTATTTTCTATCACCTCCCAATTAAGATTTGCAAAAAATGCCTCCACATATTTCTTTTTTTCTGATGTTGGATAGTCATAAATAAAAGCATGTTCCCACATATCAATTCCGAGAATCCAATTAAGTCCGTTTAGTTGTCCTAAATGTTGTTCATCTATCCAAGCGTGCACTAATTGCTCTGTTTGCTTATCGTAATACAATACCGCCCAACCGATGCCGCGAGTCATAGCCAAAGCTTTGAATCCGCCAAGCCAAATTTCAAAAGAAGGCGCCTGTTTTTCGATTATCTTTTTTAGCTGAGAATTTGCAGGCAGATTTTTTGCTCCGCCTTCCAAAGATTTGAAATAATATTCATGATTTCTCATTCCATTAAATTCAAAACTAAATCTGCGCTGAATTTCGCTTACAACATAAGGAACAAAGATGTCTTCTTTTGCATAACCTTCATATTCAGGAATTTTCTCTAGGATAAGGTTTGCATTTTTTACATATCCCGCATAAAGCTTCAGATGTTCCTCAGTGTTTTTGGCTGATATGCCTTTCAATGCCATGATATTAAATTTCATTTCTTCAAATTTTTTCATGATATTATTGTAGCATGATTCAGAGTGGCAGGAAATATGGTCTGTTTGTTTTTACCTTTTTGCTTTTATTGGCAACCATTTTTCTTTTTTATCAAGATTTTAAAAATTCTTATAGGGGTTTAATATTTGTCATGCTTGATGTTGATCAAGGCGATAGCCTTTTTATAGAGTCGCCGACGGGAACGCAAATATTGATAGATGCAGGTCCGCCGAGAAAAATATTAAGCCAGCTCTCGCGAGTTATGTCGCCATTCGATCGCACAATCGATGGCATTATTATTACTAACCCCGATCAAGATCACATTGGCGGTTTTGCTGATGTTTTGAAAAATTATAAAGTGGATATGGTATTTGAATCCGGAACCCTGAATGATTCTAAAACTTTTCAGAATCTTAAAACAGAAATAAAGAATAAAAACATTCCGGATATTTTAGCAAAAAAGGGAATGCGTTTGAATATTGGAGGTGGGGCAGTGATTGATGTTTTATTTCCTGATAGGGATGTTTTTGATTGGTCTCCAAACGATGGATCAATCGTGGCTAAGCTTACTTATGGCAATACTTCTGTAATGCTTACCGGCGATGCCACAACTGAAACAGAAAAAATAATTCTTGCGGGGAATTCTAAAGATATTCTTTCTAGCACATTTTTAAAAGTTGGCCACCATGGTTCGCGCACTTCAACTGGTGTTTCATTTGTGCAAGCTGTAGCTCCAACTTATGCGCTTATATCAGACGGCAAAAATAATAATTATGGTCATCCACATCAAGATACATTGGATACCTTAGCTTCCTTTGGCGCTAAAATTTTTAGAACTGACCTGATGGGTGCCATAATTATGAAATCTGATGGAAAAAAAGAGGTGTTTTCATTTTACAAATAACCTGTGATACAATGTTTTGATGCGCGATAAACTGGTGGAAAAATTAATAAAATCTGAAGAAAAAAGACAGCGAGAAGGGCTTGAACTTATTCCTTCTGAAAATTATGTTTCGGAAGATGTTTTGAAAGCTAATAGTTCGGTATTTACCAATAAATATTCTGAAGGCTATCCGGGACGGCGTTATTATGGGGGGCAAGATTTTACTGATGCCGTTGAGCGTCTGGCAATTGAGCGTGTATGTAAATTATTTAATTGCAAATTTGCCAATGTCCAGCCGCACTCTGGCGCTCCTGCCAATTTAGCCGTATATGCGGCGCTCTTGGATCCCGGCGACACAGTGCTCGGCATGGATTTGTCGCACGGAGGGCATTTGACTCATGGACATCCGATGACCCTTCCTGCAAAGATTTACAAATTCGTGACATATAAAATGAAAAATCCCGAAACGGGAGAGATTGATTATGAAGAACTACGTCGAGTGGCGATAGAAAAAAAACCGAAAATAATTCTTGCCGGATTTTCAGCGTATCCACGTACTCTGGACTATAAAAAATTTGTAGAAATTGCTCATGAAGTCGGAGCTATTACAATGGCGGATATGGCGCACATCGCTGGGCTCATCGCAGCTGGTGTACTTCGCAATCCATTTGACGATGGTTTTGATATCATTACTTCCACTACACACAAAACATTGCGTGGTCCGCGTGGAGGAATAATTTTAACTCGTGAAAGCGAGGAAATAGCAAAAAAGATTGATAAATCAATTTTCCCTGGTATTCAAGGCGGTCCGCATATGCATACTATTGCCGCAAAAGCTGTTGCCTTTGGCGAGGCAATGACGCCAAAATTTAAAAAATATGCCGAGCAGATTCTTAAAAATGCAAAGGCGATGGAGGAAGTTTTGTATAAAAATAAAATTAGAATGATAGGTGGTGGAACCGATAATCACCTTATTTTAGCTGATGTTTTTGGTTCTTTAGGGGTGACAGGCAAAGAAGCACAAACAGTTTTGGATGAGGTTGGCATAACGCTCAATATGAATGCTATCGCAGGAGATACCAGAAAGCCTCTTGATCCTTCGGGTATAAGGTTTGGTACGCCAGCAATCACTACGAGAGGTTTCAAAGAAAAAGAATGTAAGCAAGTCGCTGAATTAATGATTGAAGTTTTGAAAAATAAAGATAATAAAAAAATAAAAGAATCTGTGCATAAAGAAATTAAAAAACTTGCAAAAAAATTTCCGATACCGAAGGGGTTTGTATAAAATTTTATGAAAACAAATAAAAAAGTAATTATAATAACGGGCGGGAACAGCGGACTAGGAAAAGCTACCGCTGAAATTTTAACTTCTCAAAATCAGGTTATAATTTTAGGTAAAAATGCAAAAGAAATTGAAAAAACTGTTAAGGATTTAAAATGCGACGGAATTATTTGCGACGTTACTGAAGAAAAACAGATTCATAACGCATTTTCGCAAATTGTTAAAAAGTATAAAAGAGTTGATTGCTTGATAAATTGCGCAGGGGTTTGGATTAAAGGTCCAATTGAGCAAAATAGTCCCAACGAGATACGCAATGCTATTTTGGTAAATACACTTGGAACAATTTTAACAGTGAATGCCTTAGTGTCCCAGCTGAAACAGCAAAAATACGGAAGAATAATAAATATCATTTCTCAAGCTGGTCTTAGCGCCAAACCGGAGCGCTCTGTTTACAATGCCTCAAAATGGGCGGTGACCGGTTTCACAAAATGTATCCAATTAGAACTAGGCCCTTTTAATATTAGTGTTGTCGGGTTTTATCCAGGATTTTTCCATACAGATATTTTTGAAAAAGCAGGAGACCATAAAACTGATTTCAGTACAGCAATGCCCGTCGAGAAAGTGGCGAAAGCGCTTGCATCTTTAGTGGAGACTGATTCAGAACTAGTCATAAAAACTTTTGAAATACAATCCATAAAACAACCCTAGCTACTTTAGTTAAATAAAGTGGAATAAAATAATTTTCAATTTCATCTCTTTTCTGCTATATTTTCTGTATGGCAAAAAAGGGTAAACTTATAGTCATAGACGGCACGGACAGTAGCGGGAAGGCGACGCAAACGGAACTTTTGATAAAACATTTAAAACGTGATGGTCTTAAAGTAAAAGTTGTGGATTTTCCGGATTATTACTCAAATTTTTTCGGTAAATTTATAGGACATTGTCTCTCGGAACAGTATTATAATTTCGTAAAAGTGCATCCCAAGATTGCTTCGGTGCTTTATGCGGCGGACCGCTTTGAATCAAGAGATGAAATTAAAAAATGGCTGAAAGATGGATATATAATAATTGCCAACAGATATGCCAGCGCCAATCAAATCCATCAGGGCGGGAAAATTGCTAATACAAAAAAAAGAGAAAGTTTTCTAAAATGGTTAGCGGAAATGGAATATGAAATTTTTAAAATTCCGAAGCCCAATGTTATATTTTATTTGAGTGTGCCCATTCCTGTTGTTTTAAAATTAATCAAAGAGAGAAATAATAATGGCAAGAGAAGTTATTTAGGCAAGAAACAAGATGTGCATGAAAAGGATGTTAGTTTTTTGGAGAATTCTCGAAAAACTGCGCTTTGGCTCGCAAAAACCCAAAAGGGCTGGATTAAAATAGAATGTGTAAAGAATGGAATTTTAAATACTCGGGAAAATATTCATAAAGAAATTTATGAAAAAATTAAAAAAATTATTAAAAAATAAAAAACCAATAATTGTTTTCATTTATGGTCCTATGGCAGTAGGGAAGTTTACTGTGGCAAGAATTTTAAGTAAAAAGCTAAGATATAAGTTTACGCATAATCATGCACTCAATGATCTAGTCGATGGAATATTTACTCGCGGAACATATGCGAACGGTGTGATGAAAGATCGTCTGAGATACGATTTATTAGAGAATGCCGTTAAGGCAGGAATTAGTCTTGTAACTACTCATGCTTATTCACACAATTATGTTTCGCCGGCTGGACTTACAGATCCAAAATATGTTCAGACTTTAGAGAAGAAATTAACCAAACTCGGTGCGCAATTCTTTACCACTCATTTAAAAGCAAGTAATGAAGAATTATTACGCAGAGTGAATATGAGTTCACGCAAAGCTTTTGGCAAACTTACAGATAAAAAAATCATGCGTAAATTTATATTGCAAAAAGATTGGCAGACTTCTCCCAAGTTAAAAAATAATCTTGTGATTGACAATACAAATCTTTCTCCTAAAAAAGTCTCGGATATAATTATTAGACATTTCAAAATTAAATCTTAAAACGCATTTAGCAATAAGAAACGGTCGTATGCTAATGCTGTTTAAAGTTAAATTTATTTTTCAAATGTAATTCATTATCTATTTTTTCAGCTAAAACAAAGCGCACATATCTTCTTGCATTATAAAATTCCAAAATAAATTCAATTTCTTTTCTGCAAGGATAAGGATATACAAATACTGATTTTTGAAGTTCAATAAGACCTATTTCCCTGAAATGTAACCGCAAAGAATCGCGCAGTCTTCTCAATTTTTCTGGAATATCAAACATAACTATCCGCCATTTTCCGTCCCATTGTGTCGGCTTTTTTATTTCCATTTTATCAATATTGAATTGTAAAGCCTTTCGTTTCCCATTTTCGCTGAGAATAAGAGTGGTTGTACCATCCCTGTGATGTTTTTCGCTAAGTAAATGAGAAGTATATAGAGAATTAATCGCTCTTTGCAGTGCTTGGCGGTTTCCTTTTTTCCATTCTTTTGGTACCTGTTTTAAAATCCACAATTGCTTTTTGTACGATCTGGTTAAACCAAGTGCCACACCAGCTAACAAAAGTAAAAGCACTTTCTTCTTTAAATTTCCCATTCTTGGTGCATTATATCCCATTTGCTTATTATAGCATTAACAAACGGTCGTATGCTAATGCTAAGTTGGTTTTTCGCACGGGGAAAATATATAATATAGTAGTAAATGATAATCAAAGTAAAAAAACTTAAAAAAGATGCGAAATTGCCGAAATATCATCATCCTGGAGATGTAGGAATGGATTTATATGCGATGGAAACAGTTACTGTAAAACCTGGCGAACATTATCGTTTTTGGCATGGGTTTGCGCTCGAATTTTCCGAAGGTTATGGGGCGATTATTATGGATAAAAGCAGTATTTCTAAAGCAGGATTTGCTCATATGGGCGGAGTTTTTGATGCGGGATATAGGGGCGAATACAATACGCTTTTAGTAAATTTGTCTGACAAGAGTTATACTTTTGAAAAAGGCGATAAAGTTTCACAGCTGGTGATTGTGCCTGTGGTTATTGCAAAATTAGAGGAAACCGATACATTAAGCGAGTCGGCTCGCGGAGAAGGAAAATTTGGAAGCACGGGGAAAAAATAAGGCAATATTCTTGTAAAAATTTTTTGAAACTGCGCCCTCGGAGTCATAAGGACAGGGAACCCACACGTTTCTTAAAATTTTTACGAGAATATTACCAGAATAATAATGCAAGACAAAATAAAAAATTTAATAAAAGACGCTCTGAAAAATCTCAATATTGAGATTAGCAATATCAATCTGGAACATCCGGAAGATTTGAAAAATGGCGAATATTCCACAAATGTGGCTATGGTGGTCGTTGCAAAAAATGTCAAGAGCAACCCGAAAGAATTGGCTGAAAAAATAGTTGCCGAAGCATTAAGGCTGAATCTTGATAAAAATATAGAAAAAATTGAAGTCGCCGGCGCGGGATTTGTTAATTTTCATCTTTCCAGGAAATTTTTTAGCCGAAGCACTGAAGAAATTTTAAATAAAGGAGAAAATGTCGGAAAAAATAATACCTTGGCCGAAGAAAAAATAATGATTGAGTATACCGACCCGAATCCTTTCAAGCCTTTTCATATCGGACATTTAATGACAAACGCCATCGGCGAGTCAGTTGCAAGAATTCTTGAGCATTCCGGCGCTACTGTTTCTCGCGCAAATTATCAGGGTGACATCGGCCTTCATGTGGCTAAAGCCATATACGGCATTTTGAAAGATAAAAAATTCCAAGATAAATCCGGTTCCCATACTTTACACGCAATGAATATTGGCATGGCTTATGCCCGAGGCGGCGAGGCTTACGAAAATAACGAGAGCGCAAAAAAAGAAATAGATGAAATAAATAAAAAAATTTACGACAAAAGCAATAAAAAAATAAATGGAATATATGACTGGGGTTTCAAGGCGACGATGGAAGCCTTTGAAGATTTATATAGGGTTCTCGGCACAAAATTTGAATTTTATTTTCTGGAGAGCCAAATGGCGCCGATTGGAGAGAGAATTGTAAAAGATAATTTGGATAAAATTATAGATTCTCCGCGCAGCCGAAGAATTTTTGAAGAATCTGACGGGGCGATTATATTCAAAGCTGAAAAATATAATGCCAAGCTTCACACCAGAGTTTTTATCACCAAAAAAGGCTTGCCCACGTATGAAACTAAAGAATTAGGATTAACCGAAGAAAAATTCAAAACTGATCCGAATATGAATTTATCAATTGTCGTTACCGGAAGCGAACAGGCGGATTATATGAAAGTGGTCGCTAAAGCGATTTCCATTATTCATCCGGAATATGAGAAAAAAATGCTGCATATAACCCATGGTATGATGAAGCTGGCGGGCGGCAAAATGAGTTCTCGAAAAGGCAATGTTGTTACCGGAGAGTTGCTTCTTCGCGACACAATCTCATCAATAAAAGAAAAGATGCGCGAACGCGATTGGGATGAAGCGGAAAAAGACAGGATTGCGGAGATAGTAGGCGTGGCGGCGATAAAATATTCAATTCTTCGTTCATCGTCGGGGAGCGATATTGTTTACAGCGTGGAAGAATCAATTTCAACCGAAGGGGATTCCGGTCCATATCTGCAATATTCTTACGCGCGGGCAAATTCAGTTTTAGAAAAAGCAAAAGAAAAAAATATCTTGCCGGATCCTCATACTTTTCCGCCTGAAATTTTTGAAGTGGAGAAATTATTATATAGGTTTCCAGAAATTATTCTTCGCGCCGCTTCCGAATACGAACCGCACTACATCGCAAATTATTTAATAGAAGTCGCTCATGCTTTTAACAGTTTCTATGCGAGTATGGTAATAGTTGACAAAAAAGACACCACTTCCTCCTACAAAGTAGCTCTCACTTACGCTTTCACTTTTGTCATGAAAGCTGGTTTACACCTCCTCGGCATCAAAGTGCCGGAGAAAATGTAGTTGTCCACTTTTTTATTTTAATATTTATTAAGATACTGATATACTACCCAAACTTATGTTTAAAAACAAAGTTTCTTGCCTTTTATTTTTCTTCTCTATTTTTATAGTATTCTCCTTTGCGCCAAAAACTTTTGCTTTCACTACTGTTACTGATGATATTGTTGAAGATACAACATGGACAAAAAATCAAGGCCCGTATATTGTAGCTGATTTTATTGCTGTTATGCCAGGCGCAACTCTTACCATTGAACCCGGTGTAGTTGTGAAATTTGACTACAATAACGGATTATATATTTTAGGTTCTATTGAAGTTAATGGCACTTCACTAGAGAAAATTTCATTTAGCTCGCTTTATGATTCCATTGGCGCCGATTTATATAATGATTGTCTTGAATATATACCAGATATTATTCCAGAGGAGGGCATAGATCAATGCGCGAATACTAACCAAGATGAAATAGATTTTCCTTGGCTGTTTGAAGCCGGCGAAATAACAGTATTTGACACACTGGATTCATCTTTTCATAATGTTCTTTTTTCCCATTTAGCCGATAATGGTCTTTCTTTTTTCAATGCTTCAGCTATTTTAGACAATGTTCAAATCCTCGATAGTTCTGTGGGTATTCAAACTCATAATTCCAATTTAGGTATTTTCAATTCTATATTTAGAAATATCTATAACACTGATGCTCTCGAGCTTTACCAAAATAGTGATGCGAAGATTTTGAATATAAAAGTTGAAAGTAGTGATTATGGAGGTTTGGCTTTATATGGGAGTAAAGCTGATATTGCTGATTCTACTTTTGCAGGTAATGGAGAGACTGGCATCGAAACATACAGTAGAGTAGGAGAAATTTATCAATCAGAATTAAACGCTTCCGGTTTGAAAATTAGTGGTTATGATAGCGGACTCGCATTTTATGGCGGCACAGTGTACGTAGAACAAACAAAACTTTTTCAAAATTATATTGGTTTTGAAGTGTACTCAAGTCCGAACGTAACGGTGGTCGAAAGTAGTATCACAGGTAATGCTTATGCTAGTTCTGTGTACAGTAGCAATATGGTAAATGCTGTCAATAATTACTGGGGTGACTCAAGCGGGCCGTTTGAAATTAACCTGAATCCAGGAGGTCTGGGCGGGGAAATACAAAGCAATAGTAATATAATCTTTACACCCTGGCTTACAAGCGATCCACTGGTTGAATGTTGTTCCAGCGTTCTTTTCTTGCCGGGAATAGAGGCAAGTAGGTTATATAAACAAAAAACTATTCTCGATCTGCCTGTGGAAGATCAGCTCTGGGAGCCAAATGGCAATAGCGATGTGGAGGATTTATATTTAAACACTGATGGAACAAGCAAAAATTTTAATATTTATACTAGAGATATTATACAAGAATCAAATACGCCAATTCCGACAGGTCTAGCCGGACAAAATATTTATAAAAGTTTTGTAAATATGTTGAGTGATTTGATAGATGATTTTAAAATTACCGACTATAAATTATTTGCTTATGATTGGAGACAAAGTGTGGAAGATATTGTGAACAACGACACAAAATATCAAGATGAAAATGTTTCGCTTGTTGATACATTACAATCCCTTGTTGATTCATCAAAAAGTGGCAAAGTAACGATTGTTGCCCACAGTAATGGCGGACTTTTAGCCAAAGCTTTACTGCAAAAATTACAAGACGATAAAAATGCGGGGAAAAATAATTTAATTGATAAAGTGGATGTGCTTATTTTAGTCGCTGTGCCGGAAATAGGCACAGCGAAGGCGGTGCCCGCAATACTTCACGGATATGACTTAAGTATTTTAGGTGGTTGGTTGATGGATGAAACCCATACTCGAGAGTTGGGTAGAAATATGCTAAGCGCTTTCGGATTATTGCCAAGCAAGGAATATATAAACAGAGTTAGCGCTTCGCCTGTGACATTTGTTGATTATGCATTGCCATCAAATATAACCACAAAACTTGTCCAAGCTTTTGGCAGCGCGATTGATTCATACACTGAATATAAAAATTTTCTCTTTGGCGAAGAAGGGAGGACAGATCCAATACCGAATCAAACAAAATTGCCTATTATTTTGTCACAGGATTTATTTTCTCAAGCAGAAAACCTGCACGACAATATTGATGCATGGATACCGCCTGCTAGCATGCGAGTAATAGAAGTGGCGGGTTGGGGACTGGATACTGTCGCTAGTTTTGAATATTATCCCAGGTTGGATGATAGTTGTCCTGTCTGCGCTTCGTTCGTGTTAGATGAACGACCGCGTTTTACTTCCGATGGAGATAAAACGGTAGTCGTCCCAAGCGCTCATTATATGAGTGTTGATGGAAAGGCAGAGAAATATTGGGTGGATTTACCGGAACATAATCATGAGTTAGGAAAACTTCGTCGTAATCGAAATCATGGAGACATTCTAGAAATTGCTCAGTTAAATAATTTAATTTCATCAGTAATAAAAAAAGAAGCCCCTACTTATGATTTAGTTTTAATGAACACAAAACCAATAGATACTTCAAATCGTTTAAGATTGTCAATTCACTCCCCGGTTACTCTTGACGCTTACGATACAGAAGGAAACCATACAGGAAAAATTTGTCCGCCAACTTCAGATTTCTGTTATGTAGAAGAAAATATATTAAACAGTTCTTATCTTGAGTTTGGAGAAGGTAAATATATCAATCTTCCTGAAGACCAAATGTCAAAAGTTAAACTTCAGGGAATAGATGTGGGAACGTTTACATACGAATCGGAAAAAGTCTTGCCAGATGGCACATCAACAATTTCATCTTTTGTGGATATTCCTGTAACAACGCAGACTCAAGCGGAGATAACATTAAATTCAAACACTCAAATATTAGAACTTAAGTTAGATGTGACAGGAGACGGAATCACAGATTTTACATTGACTCCAAGCGCAACTTTTGATCCGATTACATACTTAAAAATTATGAAAGTTACAATAGATTCACTGGACTTGAATAAAGGTCAAATTAGAGCTTTTGATAATCGCGTGGATAACATAATCAAGTTAATTCAAAAAGGAAGAATAGATAAGGCCAAATTAAAGGCGGAAAAATTCAAGATTGCTTTAAAAAAGAAATTATCCAAACCAGACCCAAAACATCCAAAACCTAAAAAGTTGTCAAAAACAGATGCGCAACTTTTGCTTGATATGTTGAATAAATTATTAGATAATATAAGCTAATATGAAAAAGAAATTACCCTTGTATGTTTTAGTTGTATTTGTTTTATATATATTACTTTCTTTACCTTGTCATGGTAATTTAGTATGTACGGGACTGGCAACAACATATCTGGAATATCCAGGTCTATGGTTTTTAATTTTAATTCCTCTTAGTTTGTTTGCTCTTATATTAAACGATCAAAAACATAAATTCTGGCTTAAATTTACAGGTATATTTTTTGCGATATCAATGGTTATAGTATTTCTAATGCCAGAAACAGCAGGAGGTCTTATGCTTAATCCGGATAGAGAATCCACTAACTGGTTTTTTGCTGGATTATATGCTTTCGTTTCAATCGTTTACTTTATTATTCAATTTATAAAAAGCAAAAAACAATCCACTTTAGTTTAGTAAAGTAGATTATTAGGTTCTCTCTAATAATGGGAACGACGAAGTGCTTTTATTTGTGTTTTCTTATTCCTTTTTGTATGTTAAAATTAAACATATATGCTTACGCTTGAAAAACCTAAAAAGGTATTATCTAGTATAAAACTAAAACCTTATTTTCAAAAGGATAATTTTGTTTTATATAACGATGATTCATTAAATATATTGCATCAATTAAAAGAGAATTCGGTCGATATGATTTTTGCTGATCCACATTTTCAAAAGGATAATTTTGTTTTATATAACGATGATTCATTAAATATATTGCATCAATTAAAAGAGAATTCGGTCGATATGATTTTTGCTGATCCACCATACAATCTTTCTAACGGGGGGTTTACAGTTCACGCTGGGAGGATGGTAAGTGTAAATAAGGGAGTCTGGGACATTAGTAATGGTTTTGAAAATGATTACGCCTTCCATTATAGATGGCTTGAAGCATGTAAACGAGTATTAAAACCCGGAGGAACTCTTTGGGTCAGTGGGACATACCATTCTATATATCAATGTGGTTATGCTATGCAGGCCTTAGATTATCATATACTAAATGACATTTCTTGGTTTAAACCAAATGCATCACCGAATTTGAGTTGTCGTTTTTTTACCGCCAGTCACGAGACAATAATTTGGGCAAGAAAAGAAAAGAAAGCCAAACACACTTTTAATTACAGTGCAATGAAAGAGGGGAACTGGCCGGAAGATCAATTTAAAAAGCCAGGATTGCAAATGAGGTCCGTTTGGTCCATGGGAACTCCAAAGCCAGCAGAAAAAAAATTTGGTAAGCATCCAACACAAAAACCTCTGGATTTGTTAAGGAGAATTGTCCTTGCTAGTACAAATAAAGGAGATATAATTATTGATCCTTTTACCGGAAGTTCTACAACAGGTATTGCAGCAACAATGCACGGTAGAAAGTTTGTCGGTATTGATACAGAAAAAAAGTTTTTAGATTTATCAATTAAAAGATTTAACGATTTGAAAAATAGTTTATGATAGAAAAAGGAAAAGGTGGAGGAAATACAATAACAGGACTTCTTTTTGAAAAAAGAGTAAATACATTAACATTATTGAAAAGTAAAGATGGTTATAGCATAAAAGGTAATTCCATTTTTTATAATGGTAAAGAGGTTGCAAAAAGTTTTAAGAAAAACGCTCTTTATAAATATCTTGAATCTAAAGGATTAGATTATAAAAGATATATTTCCAAGAAACTCCTTCCCGATGAAGCTATTTATGTAATTGTTAATAACACTCTTTTTATAATTGAAATTAAGTTTCAAAAAGTATCTGGTTCTGTAGATGAAAAACTACAAACTTGTGATTTCAAAAGAAAACAATATTCAAAATTAATGGCTCCACTTAACATTGAAGTAGAATATATTTATATTCTCAATGATTGGTTCAGAAAACCCGAATATAAAGATGTGCTCGATTATGTTATTTCTGCGGGTTGTCAATTTTATTTCCATTATTTACCATTACAAAAGTTAGGGTTGCCTGTGCCTACATCAAATATCAATTAATACGGATAATAATTTTATTAAAATTCCATTAAGTACAAAACTATCACCATTTAATTTTGAAAATTATTACAAAATACCTATATTCAGTAAATAAGATTTTTTCTAATAATCATTCTCACAATATTATTTTGTACTAACTTTAGTTTAGTAAAGTAGTTCCGCAGGATAGCTAAATTAAGTTTTCCACAGTATATTATTGACTTTAGAATATATAGTCGGGTATACTATATATATGGAATTGGCAGTAACTACAAGGCAAAAAGAACTTTTGAGTGTTGTTTATGAGTTCATAAAAGATACTGGTTTTCCTCCAACAATAGCAGAAATGCGTGAAAAACTCGGCGTTTCTTCAAATCAGTCAATTCTTGATTTACTTGAAAAACTCTCACAGAAAGCTTTTGTAAAAAGAAGTGAGGGTAACGCGCGCAATGTCACTATTCTTCCAAGGGGCTATAAGGAGTTGGGAGAACCTTCTCTCACACCTTTTCTTGGAGTTACTTCTGCTGGAGCTCCGATTGAAGCTGTGGAAATTAGTGGAGAGTGGAAAAAAGTGTCAGACGAAGTATCTCGGCTGGAGTCTGATATATTCATGCTTCGTATTTCTGGGGATTCTATGATCAATGCTGGCATTGATGATGGAGATGTGGTTTTGGTACAGACGAAAAAGGAATTTGTTTCTGGCGAAGTTGTGCTTGTGGAAAAAGATGGAGAAACCACCGTCAAAAGATTTATTTCGGAAGATAAACCGCCTTATGTATATTTGAAACCAGAAAATCCAGAGTATCAAAATATTCTTTTTACTGATACCACAGAATTAAAAGGCAAAGTTATTTCAGTTCTTAAAAATAATTATTGGAAATCAATAAAATAAATTTATGCCGACAAAGAAACCAAATAAAACAGAAGAAATCATCGGAAAAATTTTCAAAGACTCAGACCTTGTTTATGGTCTGAAAGAATTTGAAGATATAAAAATCAATGATGTTCTTGAAATCATAGAAGACGAACCAAATCGTTTTTATCTTACTGACCTAAAATCTGGCAAAAAACGTTTTGTTTACGATGAGAAAAAAAATTCAGGTAGGCCGGAAGAAATTGTCCGTCAACTTTGGTTTCATAAACTTATTACTCACTACAAATATCCAATTGAAAGGATAGAAGTCGAAAAAAGTGTTCATTTTGGGAGAGAAGTTCACGCCAAGGCAGCTGACCTTGTTGTATATAAAAAAGATAAAATCACCCCTTATATAATTGTTGAAGTTAAGGCCCCAAATGAGAAAAAGGGGGAGGACCAGCTTAAGACCTATTTGAGCGCCGAAGGAGCAGAAATCGGTGTATGGGCTAACGGTACAGATAAGATAATCTTATATCGTCCATACCCGCGTGAATACGAAGCGCTTACTGAAATACCAAGAGCTGACCAGACCATTGACGACCTCTTTGAAGTTAAAAGAAAATGGAGCAATCTTTCTCCTAAATTTGATTTTACAAAAATAATCAGGCGGATTGAAGAATTAGCCCTTGCTGGCTCTGGCGCAAATGTTTTTGAAGAAACTTTTAAACTTATATATGCAAAACTTTATGATGAAAAATTGGCTCGTGAAAAACGCGTGGACGAAGAGGTATTGTTTAAGGGATACAAAGATCCGCAAAGAACTTATGATGTTATAAATAGTCTTTTCAAAGAAGCTATAAAAGAATGGCCTGATACTTTTGAGTTGTCAGATAAAATAAAATTAACACCTTCCCGTTTAAATATTTGCGTGCCGCTTATGGCGGGAATTCGCCTTTTTGAACTTGGACAAGGAGAATATGAACTTGTGGATCAAGCCTTTGAACATTTAATTACAGAAGTTTCAAAAGGCAGAAAAGGACAATATTTTACGCCGCGCCATGCTATTAAAATGTGCGTCCAGATGCTAAACCCAAAAGAAAAGGAATATATTATTGACCCTGCCTGCGGCTCCGGCGGATTTATGCTTCATACTATGTATCATGTTTGGGATAATTATTTAAAAACAGACGCGGCGAGAAAAGATTACGCAGGAAAATATCTCTACGGTATAGATTTTGACGACAATATGCGCAGAATTTCCCAAGCCTTAATGCTTATTGCCGGAGACGGCAAGCATCATATTTTCAAGCGCGACTCACTGGACTCTCGCGAATGGACAGGAGAAGAAGCTGAAGATGCAAGAGTTTCCTTGAAACCCTTATTGCATCATTTTGAAAATACAGAAAGCGATAAAGAAAATAAACTTACATACCGGCATTTAGATTTTGATTTGGTTTTGACTAATCCTCCTTTCGCGGGAGAAAATCCAGAATCCGGTTTGCTTCGTCAATACGAACTTGCCAGGAAGGAAGGCGGAAAGTTGAAAAATAATGTTGAGCGCCATATTTTATTCATTGAACGCGCGCTTGATATGCTCCGCCCTGGCGGACGGATGGCCATAGTATTGCCGCAAGGTGTATTAAATAATACTAATATGGAATATGTCCGCGAGTATCTTTTTGATAAAGCGCGGATTCTAGCTGTTGTCGGACTTCACGGAAATACTTTCAAGCCTCATACTGGCACGAAAACCAGCGTGTTATTTTTGCAAAAGTGGAAAGATAAACCATTAAAAGATTATCCGATATTTATGGCGGTTTCCAAAAAGGGAGGGAAAGATAATTCTGGAGATTATATCTATAAAAAAGACGCAAATGGAAATTATTTTCATGACACCAAAGGTCGCAAGGTGCTTGACCATGATCTAGATGAAATTGCAGATGGATTTTTGAAGTTTGCGAAAGAGGAGAAATTTAATTTTTAAATATGAATGAATATATAGAAAAATTAAATAGTGCTGTAAAAAAGAAAACCATTGTGTATGTTGACGCCGCAAATCTTGAACGATCGGTGCAAGATATGTTCGTTCGCCCTGATGATATCCCAGATGATTTAAAGCATATTTCTGCAAATGATTTACATTGGTCCGTGGATTACAAGAAATTTAAAGAATTTTTTAAAACAATTGGAGAACATCAGGGGATACGCTTTTATAGCGCTGAATTTAGTAGCGACTCTCATCAAAAATTTCGCTATTTTCTTAAAAAAGGTCTTGGATTTAAACTAATTACAAAACCGCTGAAAGAATATGACGACCATACTCCAGAAATACCTCACCGCAAGGCCAATTTTGATGTGGAAATAGCAGTAGATTCTACATTTTCAATGAATAATTTTGAAACTCTCATTTTGTTTTCTGGGGATTGCGATTTTGAGTATTTAATAAAATTTTTAAAAGGCAATGGGAAAGTTATTATAGGTTTTTCTAGGTCAGGACATGTGGCAAAAGAATTACCGCCAGCCCTTTCCCATTATTTTGATATTGCGAATTTTAGGTCGATATTTTTAAAGATTGTACCTAAAGACAAAGAAGCAAAGAGCCCCGCGTCTTTCGACGCGGGGCTCCGCAGTTGATGTCATTTGGCACTACTGCCGAATGTAAACAAATTATATACCAAGCGCTAGGCATAAAGCAAGGAGGATGTGGATAAGTAAAAAGTATGAAAATAACAGGTAAACAAAAGATATTTAGATGGAATCGTCGAAGGGTTTATCAAGTTTGCAAAAGGGGAGAAATTAGAATTTTAAATAAAATTATGGTTGTACATGATGAATCATTCAAAATAGATTTAACCAAGATGTCTGATAAGGATCTATTAAACTGGAGGCGAAAATGGGTCGAAAGACTCTTTGCAGGATATGCAACTAGCCAAGATAACGAAGAAAAAAAAGCTCTTATCGAATTATCTGACAAAGAGTTTGAAAGGAGATTTAAAAAGAGAGCAGAAACAGTAAGTGTTATTGCTTTAGTAGTTTCATTTATCTCTATAATGATTGCTATTTTAAAATGATTACCTACTCCATAATAAAAAAATCACAACTTGAAAGTTCAAATCGGCTTGATGCTGAATATTATCAGCCGGAATATTTGGAAGTGGCTGAAAAATTAAAAAATGCTCCTAAAATTTCTGAATTAACAAGTGATATTAGATATGGTTTGTATGTTGATCCAGAATATAAAAATGAAGGTGTTGGTTTTGTTAGAGCCACAAATCTTTTAAATTTTTGGATTGACGAAGAAATTTTTAAAATTGATGAGAAAAATGTGCCAATAGATTATAGACTTAAAATAGGTGATTCTTTAATAGTAAGAAGTGGCGCAAATACTGGCAGTGTGGGTTTAATTTACTCAGAACTTGAAAATGCAACATTTGGTTCTTATACAATTCGTCTAAGATTTAATAAAATTAACCCTTTTTTTGCGTCTATATTTTTAAATTGCAAATATGGAGTATTGCAAACACAAAAACTACAAACAGGAATGGCGCAACCCAATTTAAATATTCCTAATATTAAAGAAATTAAAATACCGATAATCAGTGAAGATAGACAAAAAGAAGTTGAAAATTTTTGTATAAAAATTGAAAAAACAAATAAAGACTCGGAAAATCTCTATTCTCAGGCAGAAAATTTACTACTGGAAGAGCTGGGGTTAAGAGATTTTGATGAAAAAGCTGGGTTGTGGAATATTGTGAATTTATCAGAGGTAAAAGAGGTAGGGCGGATTGATGCTGAATACTTTCAACCGAAATATGAGAAGTTAATTTCAAAAATAAAAAGTAAGAATCCGCAAACTTTAGAAACTTTTATAAGAACACATTCAACCGGTTTCCCTTTCCAGAGTGAAAATTATCAAGAGACGGGAATACCTTTAATTAGGATAAATAATATACAAAAAGGATATTTGGATTTAAGCAATTCCGCTTATCTCTCCGAAAAAGATTATTTATTGTCTCCAAAAGATATAGCCAAATCAGGAGACATTGTTCTATCTATGTCTGGGTCAATAGGTATGACAGCTTTAGTTCCGAAAGATATACCTAAAAGTATTATAAATCAACGCATATTAAGAATAACCCCTCAAAATATAGAAAAAGACTATTTAGTTCTTTTATTGAATTCAATAGTTGGTTCATATCAGCTAGAAAGAATTGGGACTGGCGGTTTGCAGACAAATATTTCCTATAAAGACATAAAAAATATTTTAATTCCAGTTTTATCAAAACCAATCCAGCAAAAAATTTCTAAACTTATTCAAAAATCGCACGAAGCGCGCAAGAAAGCTAAAGAACTTCTAGAAGAAGCGAAACATAAAGTTGAAGAGTTGATAGAGAGTAAATAATTTGTCTTGCTTTTAATTTTCCACTTTAGTTCAGTAAAGTAGATAATACATGTAGCAAGGACAGTCCTTGCTTAATTGCTTAAATTTTTATCCCCACTTATCAGCTTGCAAATGTCTGTCGGGGGGGGGGTATCATATAAAAATGAAGAAGAGATTCATACTAGTGTTCGTTTTGAGTATAGTTCTTTTAGGCACGTATGTTTTTTATTATTCTTTGCGGTCAAAGTCTCCACCTTCTGATCAAAATGAATTAACACAAGCACAAAAAGAGACTAAGTTGAGAGAAGTGTCTCAAAGTCTCACAATACAAAAAGAAACCCCTCAGTTTAAAACAAAATTAGAAGAAATGTCGAAATCATTAAATAAAAAATAACAATATGAAAACAAATATAACACAAAACATAAAATCTATAATCCTAGTGCTAATATTAGTCTTAGGTGTTGAATATATTTCTGCATACAGTACATGGGTTCCTCCAACAGCGCCGGCACCTGGCAATAATACTGATACTCCCATTAACGTTAATAATGTGGCACAAACCAAAATAGGTTCTTTAACTCTTGGTGGTCTTGGAATAGTTGGTGATTTTAAGTTTCTTCCAGTTTCTGGAGCCCCACCGACTTCAGGGCAAGTTCTCATGGCTGATGATTCGGATCTAACTCATGGGAAAGTGAAATGGGGGACGATAAGTGGAGGATCAATGTCTGGTTTTTTACCAACTCCGACATATGATAGTGGTTGGATAACAGTGCCCAATACTACAAACTATACTGGTTGGTCTGGAGCCAAAGAAATAACACTTACTCACAACCTAGGAACGTCTGATACTTTTGTATATCTTGAAATGAATGATCGGTTTACCGATGGTGGTATAGGTAACTTTTGGGGTGGAATAGAGGACACAAGTGCAGATAACCAAAGGGGGTTCTCGTGGGCCAAAAAGACTAGTAATACTATTAAGATCGTTAGGGGAAATAACGAATTTGTGACCTCAACTGTACGAGTGCGTATGTGGAAGATAGGTTTCTAAAGTTATAAACGGAAGACAGGTGTTACAAAATCATGAAAATTTCTTTTTTAAAAATTATTTTTACTCTGGTTTTCTTTCTCTCGCCTTTTGTCGTTTTTGCCGGAAGTGAACATAATATATCCGGTTGGGCTTGGTCATCGAACATCGGCTGGATTAGTTTCAATAATACTACCGGTGGGGGGAGTATAAATTACGGTGTCAACAAAAATGTTGATGGCACACTCGTCGGCTATGCTTGGTCGTCCAATATCGGATGGATACAATTCGGAGGACTTTCTGGATTTCCAAGCGGGGGCGGAACACAAGCTCAAAATGCAAATTTAAACGACGATAATTTAAAAGGTTGGGCCAGGGCGCTATCAGCCGATGGTAATGGTTGGGATGGATGGATTTCTTTTTCTGGTGCGGGATATGGCGTTACATTAACAGATGTTAATTTTACAGGATATGCTTGGGGCTCGAATGTTGTAGGCTGGATTGATATGGGTATTGTGATAGTGAGTTCTCCCACCTGTTCCATCGGCGACATAACTCAAATCGGGATGGATGTCAGCATTCCCATCACTCTGCCTGGAAATGGAACTTGGTATTCTTTAAACAGAGATGGAGATGAAGTTGATCGAACAAAACACACACCAGATACTATATTTGATACCAATGTTCCACTTGGTCTGCACACATATCAAATTGTCAAAAGGAGCAGTGGAGTAAGCTGTGGTCCAGCGAAGACTTTTGTGGTAGTTCTCCCCCCAGATTTAGAAAAACCCATTGTTAGTACCAATCCCGTTTACGGCGAGACTGAAGTTTCTGCTAGAAGTGGTGGAACCATAATTTCGGATGGAGGAAGTGTCGTGACGGAGGCTGGTATTGTCTGGAGCACTTCAAACGGTGATTTTAAAATCGGTGAAGATGGTTCTAGAGATACAAGCTCAGGTTGGGAATCTGGCAAAACTATTTGGAGTAGCGTTATGACTGGGCTAACATTTGGTCCTACTTATTATGTTCGCGCCTATGCCCAAAACAGTGTTGGTATCGGATATGGTAATATTCTACCGTTTCGAACACGAGAACCAGTAATCGACGGTGTTTGTGGACCTACTCCTTCGGCACCAAAACACTATCAATGTTCAACTTCCGGTAAAATCACTACAGGTACAAATCCGATAAGCAGCCCTTCTAAATGGACTTGGGTTTGTCTCGGCTCGGGCGGCGGCGAATCCCCAATGTGTTCAGAAAAGAAGCAACCGGGGTTTAAAGAAGATTAGGAAATTAACAAAAATTCTCTGATTTTTTTCGTATTTTAAATTCTTTTATCTTTATTTTATAAGGATTCTTTGAGTTGTTCACAAAAATATGATAAATTGCTGTTTTATCTTTAATATAAAATGTGATAACATAAAGATATAACAAACCGTCAAGTTCTTTGACAGAAAAATGGCTTCCTTGGAAGAAGTCGTTGCTGTTCTTTTGAAGAATTTGACAAGAAGCTAAACAACAATGAAAACAAAACTATTAGCAGTAACGTTCGCGTTGCTGTTAGTCGGTTCAGTGATGGCTATGGGGACTGGAACCTCCTATGCCACTATTACCGCTTCTTCGGAAGTGGTCTCAATGGGAAGTTCTCCTGGATTTTCCTTCAGGGTGATCGGTTATGGGACCAACCTGATGTTCCAGCCTACCCTGATGAAGGAAGGAAGGCCCGTTGGTCTGGTGACCTATGGGAGCAGGTCTGTGGAGGTTCTCTCCTCAAACGAGGTGGCAGGTCAATTCACCTGGGGTTTAACTCGGGTGATCGACATGATTAAACCCAGTCGTCTGGTCATGTGGCCAGAACCAGGGCGGTACACAATTCTTTTTGGGGTTTACAACAAAGCCCCAGCAGAATTGCAGACTCACGCTGAAAGCTTCGACACTGCAAAGTTTGCTGTGTTTACCAGCACAGCAGAATTTGAGCTGGTAGGGACACCCCCGTCCCTTATAATCGAAAGAGGAACCTCTTTTGGGGCGGTGGTAATATACGCCTCGGGAACTCCCGAGGACGAGTACAGGTTGCTATGGAAGGCGACCTTGAACTCTTCTTCTGAGCACGAACTTGCAAGGTTCGTAATCCCCGAAGAGGGGATGTGGGCGGGAGGGTTCAACATTTTGAGGGGTACCCCAAATCCTGGACACATTTTCTCTTCTAAAAAGAAGTAGAATAATGTCATGGAAAACAACAT
>Ga0209210_1001174_pt1 | contig 22916 bp, 30 predicted proteins | sample RifGroA1_FD_183991 | JGI IMG/M metagenome (GOLD analysis project Ga0209210, IMG submission 183991) | Contaminated groundwater microbial communities from Rifle, Colorado, USA - Rifle Groundwater A1 (SPAdes) (version 2) | ecosystem: Environmental > Aquatic > Deep subsurface > Groundwater >...
GTTGATCTTTCAAAAATTGCAAATGACATCCGTCTTCTGGCAAGCGGGCCAAACGGAGGACTGGGAGAGTTACAGCTTCTTGAACTGCAATCTGGTTCCTCAATCATGCCGGGAAAAGTAAATCCTATATTGCCGGAAAGTGTTAATCAACTGTACTTCTTAGTTTCTGGACATAATCTGACGGTTGAACATGCTGCAGAAGCATCACAGTTGGAACTGGGCGTGATGCTACCTATTATTATTGACCGGCTTATACTTTCATTAAAACTTGCCAGTGAAGTTATTGAGAACTTTGCCATCAACTGTATTGATCAAATAACGGTCAACGAGAAACAGTGCCGTCTGCATCTTGAAAAATCTACCGCATACGCGACACTTCTTTCGCCTGTCTTGGGGTATGAAACGATGAGTGCTATTGTTAAGGAATCATTAAAGACAGGAAAAACGATTCGAGAGTTAGTTATTGGAAAAAAATTATTGACAACGAAAGAGTTTGATGACCCTATATCAAAGTTATTGTTGTGACAATGATGGTCATCCCGAGCGAAGTCGAGGGATCTCGAGATTCTTCGACTCTTCGCCTGCTGGCGGATCGCTCAGAATGACGTAAACGCTATGAAACAATCATTCATCATTTCCGGCACATCAAATAAACCTCTTGCTGAAAAGATTTCCAAAGCAGCCAAAATTCCTTTGGGCAAAACATTAACCGGACGATTTTCAAATGGAGAGGCACAAATCAGAGTAGAAGAGTCGATTTACGGAAATACGTTCTATATTGTTCAGTCACTTTCGATGCCCGTAGATGAGCATATTATGGAACTCTGTTTAATCGCCGATGCCTTGAAGCGCGGAGGGGCAGAGAAAATTGTCGCGGTTGTTCCGTGGTTTGGATACGGTATTCAGGACAAAGTATTTTTGCCCGGCGAGTCATTATCTTCTAAAGTAGTTATCGATTTTTTACAAACCGTCGGCATCCATTCATTAATTACCGTCGATCTCCATTCAGATAATATCATCGGGTTTTTTGAAATTCCCGTCGTCCATATCACGGCAGTTCCGTTGTTTGCAGATTATATTGCTAAAACGTACGGGAAGAATACCTTGGTCGTCAGTCCTGATTTTGGCGGCGCAAAACGCTCCCGTCGATTTGCGAAAGAAATGGGGCAGGAAGGAACCATTGGCATTATTGATAAGGAGAGATCATTAACCACGGGTGCTGTAGAACTGAGAGGAATTAATTTGGATGTTAAAAATAAAATCGTCGTCATTCCGGACGATTTTATTTCAACCGGAAGCACCATGCTTGCCGTCATGCCACTTCTCAAAAAAGACGGAGCCAAGAAAGTAATAGCGTGTATTTCTCACCCGCTTCTGGTCAAGGATGCCGCGGAAAAAATAGCAAAAAGTGATCTTGATGAGTTGGTGGTGACGGATACGGTGTTAATTGAGGAAGATAAATTAAAATTGCTTAAGAAGAAATTACACACGTTGTCTATTGCATCCCTCATCGCTCCGTTTATAAAGGTATAAAGAAGAAGTTATCTTGATTCTTCAGTTGATTCTTTGCCCGGCATCCAGATAAAGCGCTCTCTAAAATACATGACGTTTTTGTCTGTTTCTTCGACATTTCTTTTGACCGTTTCGGTTAATCTAGCTTTAATCTCCCCCTGTAATTCAGGAGTTAATTTGTCCCATTCTTCTCGTACCATGAATGAAAGTATTTTCTTTCCTTCTTCAGTCGGATCAAATGTTCCCTGAGGAAATATAGGAGTCATATCCGTTTCTGCTTTAACATCAACTCCTTCATGCACTATTCCTAACGTATCAAGTTGTCTTTCAATATCTTCGCCGCTTTTTTCTGTAACAGATCTTCCGTGTACTTTAGGAGTGAATTCTCTTCGGAACTTAAAATTGTCACTTGTTTCTGACTGTAAAGCTATTAATCCTGCTCCGCCTGGTTTTATAGCCTGTGCAAATTTGACCAGTGGATTTGTCTCGGGACTTGTTCCTTCACCGTCAGGGACATAGTACCAGCAATGAGAAGCTACTGCTAAATCTGCCTTTGGCGGATGATAAGAGGGATCTTCAAATGTCGTTTCTGCATAACCTTTCACGGTCCCTGCGACTCCTTGAGATTGAGCATTTTGTACAAATTGTTCATGTAGTTTTTGAGATGGGTCCATGCAATAGACTGACATACCATTAGATTCTCCGCGGGTATGTGCAAAATCGGCAATGAGCGGTACTTCATAAATACCATTTCCTGCACCGATAAATAAGATATCTACCGGTTGTGACGGATCAGTAATTTTGCTCCAGAGAGCTGGAAACTTTTCCTGTAAATGCTCAGGGGTTACTTTTGTGCCAAGCCGTTTCCCGTTGAAATGATCGAGAAATGTATTAAACCAATCAGGATGTTCTGCGAATGGCTTTTGTTGAGATGTTTCCGGAGTTAATTGCGGCTCTTGATTGACTGGTTGACTCATTGTTTGATTAGTTTAAACTATATGCTATTATAGCATAATAAATTCTACATTATGAAACAAAATATCGCTAGAGAGGTTGCTCAAATACTTTTAAAAATTGGCGCTGTCACGTTTCGTTTCGATCCTCCTTATACCTATACATCTGGTATAAAAAGCCCCATATATCTGGATAATCGCATCATTATATCTCACCCAAACGAACGGAAAAAAATTATCGATCTATATGTTCAGCTAATAAAAAATAACATTGGGTTAGAAAATGTCGACTATGTATCCGCAACAGCAACAGCTGCAATTCCCCAAGGTGCTTGGATAGCAGATCGACTTGGTATCCCGATGGTGTACTGCAGATCTGATAAAAAAGGACATGGAAAAGAAAATCAAATAGAAGGTTCTCTGAGAAAGAATTCTAACGTGGTAATTGTTGAAGATCATATTTCAACGGCAGGATCATCTATTGGTAATGCAGATGCGGTCAGAAAACTGGGTGGGAGAGTTTCGCATGTCGTTGCTTCAACAACGTATGAAACAAAAAAATCACTCGAACAACTAAAGCATGCAAAATTAAAATTATTTACGTTGACAACCGGAAAAGTTATTATCGAGCAAGCAGTCAAAAAAGAAATGCTCAATAAAAAACAAAAGGAATTAGTAGATGACTGGTTTGCCGATCCAGTCGGCTGGTCAAAGAAAAAGATTTGAGTGATGTGATATGCTGATACGGGTGATAATTATGAAAGACAATACTGATAAACTTATTGATAAACTTCTATCAGGGAAGGCTGCAAAAAAATACCAAGGTAAACAAGTTGTGATAATTGCTGGAAAAGCTCATATTCTCCCTGACAATGATAAAGCTTCTGTTGAACTAGTTAATAAGCTTGAAAAAAAATATCCGAAACAAATACCACATCTGCTCTTTGTTCCACGACCTGAAACATATATTTTATGAAGACTTCTTTTCGGTTTCGTAAAATTTATTCTGAACTAACGATTCCTGTGGGGTTTCTTGATTCTGATGATGTGCCGCCTTTGCTGGGGCGGCACGGTTTTATGGAAATCTTTAAGACCTGTTTTGACAATCATATGGTGTATTTTTCGAAATAGCATGAATAAACTCAAAATCGGTATTTTTGGGTCGGCGGCTCAGGAAGGAAACGAAACGATTCTGAAAGCACAGGAATTAGGAAAAGTGCTTGGTCACTACGCTGATTCGATTATTCTTGTAAATGGCGCCTGTGAAGGAATTCCTTTTGAAGTGATGAAGGGAGCGAAAAATTCATCAGATATTGAACTACACGGATACTCTTCATGTCTTTCCCGCGAAGATCAGATGAAAGAATATCCATTAGTTGATTTATCTTACTACTCAAAGATTGTCTACGTAAATAACAAATTTCTCCATAAAGACAACGACAGAATCCTCAAAAAATTTCGAAATCTTCTTATGGTTGCCGACTGTAACGCGGGAATAATTGTGTCAGGGCGGTGGGGGACCATGAGTGAATTTTCATTTCTTATTGATTTCGGGAAAACAACAGGAGTTCTCACCGGCACCGGTGGGTTTGCTGATGAGATAAAGCGCTTAACCACCGTTATCCAGAAGCCAAAAACAGGCAACGTGCTTTTTAGCGATTCTCCTCAAGAATTGATTGCTGATATACTGTTAGAATTACAACAGGCTTCATGACATTCCAACAAAAACTAGAATCGGTGCAGGACAAAAACAATTCACTACTTTGTGTGGGGCTTGATACGGATTTTTACCACATGCCCGAGCGGTTTCAGAAAACGATCCATCCCCAGTTTACGTTTAACAAGTGGATTATTGATCAAACACATGATCTCGTTTGCTGCTTTAAACCAAACAGTGCTTTTTATGAAGCCCGCGGAGCTGAGGGAATTGCTGAACTGAAAGCAACGTGTGATTATATCCGCGAGAAACGCCCGCATATGCCCATCCTGTTTGATTTTAAACGGGGAGATATTGGCAATACAAATAATGCCTATGCACAGTTTGCGTTTGAATACTTGAATGTTGATGCTATTACCCTTCAGCCATATCAGGGGATTGAGGCATTACAGCCATTTTTAGATTATAAGGAAAAGGGAATTTTTATTTTATGCAAAACATCAAATCCGGGAAGTGGGGAGTTTCAAAATACTGAAATCAATCCAACAAGGTTAAACCTTGCAAGCCTGCAAGGTTTAACCTTACCGGAACAATTACACTTATATGAATTTGTTGCCAGCCAAATAGTAACTAACTGGAACAAAAACAAAAATTGTATGTTGGTAGTTGGCGCTACCTATCCTGAAGAATTGAAACGAATACGCGACATTGTTGGCGACATGACCTTATTAGTTCCGGGATTAGGAACACAAGGTGGAGAAGTAGAAAAAACACTCAATGCAGGACTCAATAGTAAGAAAAAAGGGGTCATAATAAATGCTTCTCGCTCTGTTATTTTTGCTGAGAATCCGAGAGAGGAAGCTCTTAAGCTAAGAGATCAGATTAATCAGCATAGAAATTAACCCGTTTTCTTTCTAACAATTGAGGAAAAATCGGTCGTTTCGAATTCAAGAAGGTGATTTGCAAACTGAACACTCAGCAGACCCAAATCCGACCATTCAGAAACTCTGACTATATTTGGTCCCTCTATAAGTACCTCCTGATCCCCATCCATACCTAATATATATTCTTTTTCAAGAATTCTCCACATATTTGTTCCTTCAATTTTTTCCGGCATCTTTTTATTATATCATTCCATATCATTTTTGCTTGCTTTTTAGCATCTTTTTTTATATAATCGCGCCACACATCTGCCCGATATCCGGGCTATGTCTGTACAAACCATGTTCTCACATACAAAAGAAATTGTTGCCCTTACGATACCGATATTGTCGGTTATGATAATTGTGTCTCTTGCAACAGCCGGAGTTATTAATTTGAAAGACGAATCAACACTCACACCGAAAACAGACAACACCGTCCCAATTACCGACACGCAAGAAACAAGTGTCCCGTTACCATCTGAAGTTGCCAGTCAAGTTGAGAAATCAAACACGTCATCTGCCTCGGAATCTATCAATCCAACGGCAACCGCCACTCCTACGACAAATCCTCAAACTGCAGAATCGTCAACCAGCGCTTCTGTCCCATCTTCTACTCCTACAAAAGAACCTGCCTCTACAGAAACGCCAACACCGAGCATAACCATTTCTCCGACCATTTCTGAAGGATTGTTTCAATTTAGAGTTGTTCAGACGGTAGATAATAAAGATGTGCCTGTTGAAGGTGCTAAAGTTGTTATAAAAAAAACTGAACCAGACGAAATGGTATATGAGGGAATAACGGATACGGGAGGTATGACACCACAATGGAAAGTACCTGATTTTGCAGAAATCGACGTGTTTGCGTACCCGCCAGCAGCGCTCAATACGTATTGCGGAACCGTTCTTCATGCAAAAATTGAATCGCTTATTCTTTATAAACCAATAGATTTAACCTTAGTCCATTCATACAGCACAGAATTTTGTATCCAGGAGGTTAGAAAAACGATTGACAATCCATAAATATATGCTACACTAAACTATGTTGATCTTAAGATCATGTATTTTAAGATTATTTAATAAATAACCCCGCATCTTTTGCGGGCTTTTTTTATTTAATGGCTGATTTATCTTTTTTAAACGGGGTAGAACTTGCCGAACTTCATACCCATCTGGGGTTTTCTGTTTCCCCGACGATGTTGTGGGAGATTGCCCATAATCAAGGACTCAAACTTCCAACAAAAGACTATTGGGAATTTGAAAAAATGGTGACAATGTATGAGTCGAAAGATTATGAAGAGTATTTGCTTTTGTATGATTTAACTGAAAAAATAACCTCTTCTCCCGAAGCGCTTTTTACCGCAACAGAAACAGCCATTTCAGGAGCATACCGAAAAAATAACATTACCAAACTTGAATTGCGAGTTAATCCTATTTTAAGAAGCAGAAATGGTGAACGGGATCTTGATCATCTCATTGTCTATGCTCTGCATGGGATGGAGCGCGCCTGTCTCAAATATCCCGTTGAAGCAGGATTCATTCTCATGATGGATCGGCGTTTTAGCCTGGAAGAAAATGAGGCGATTATCGAAAAGGCGATTAAATATCGAAAAAGAGGTGTAGTTGGTATCGACTTGGCAGGGCCGATTAAGCGAACAAAAAATAGTCACGCGTTTCGTCCGAAAGATATTAAGCAAATTGTAAAAAAGGCACGCGATTATGGACTCGGTGTAACGGTACATACCGGCGAAGCAACAAATGTCGAAGAAATGTGGGAAGTCATACGCGAACTTAAGCCGGAACGGATCGGCCACGGCATCGCATGCATAACGGATAAAAAACTAATGAAGTATTTGAAAGATCATAAAATAGTTCTTGAAACATGTCCAACTTCAAATATGAACACGAAACTTATCAAGGATTTTGATGAAATGCGGATGGTATATAGAACACTAATAGAAAACGACATATTATTTACCATAAATACTGATGGACCTGAAATGCAGCTGATTAGTTTGCGCAAGGAATATGAGAAATTACTTGATAATGCCATATTGAGTAAAGAAGAGTTACTGAAGGCGAATGAAATAGCACATAAGGCGAGTTTTATACAATAGCGACATCTATGTCATTCCGGACTTGATCCGGAATCTATAAATTATATAGATCCCCGGTCAGGCCGGGGATGACAACGGAAATATATGACCATATCTACCATCCAGGAATATCTCACCTTCGACGACGTTTTAATCCTCCCAGGGTACAGTGATTTTTCGCGGTCTGATATAGATTTGACGACAAAATTAACGCGGACAATAGAATTGAAACTGCCCCTCGTGGCCGCTCCGATGGATACGGTATGCGACAGTAAACTCGCAATCGCCCTCGGAAAACTGGGGGGGATCGGTTTTATTCATCGCAATTTAACGGTCGCCGATGAAGCCGGAGAGGTCAAAAAAGTAAAAAATGAAGGATTGATTGCCGGCGCTGCCATTGGCGCAAGTAATGGGTTTGAGGATCGAATAAAAGCGTTAGTGGTAGCAGGACTTGACGTGGTGGTCGTTGATTCAGCACATGGATTTGATAAGAAAATTATAGAGGCAATCAAATTTATCGAAAAAACGTATCCGCAACTGCAAGTTATCGGAGGAAATATTGCAACGGCTGAAGGAGCAAAAGCTCTTATTGATGCGAGGGTCGATGCTTTAAGAGTAGGGATGGGACCCGGAGCAATTTGTACCACGAGAATTGTTTCGGGAATGGGCGTACCGCAACTGACGGCACTTTTTGAAACGATAAAGGTTGCAAAAGAAGCAGGAATTCCGGTTATAGCTGATGGAGGAATTAAGTACTCAGGCGACATGGTAAAAGCACTTGCAGCCGGAGCGTCAACGGTGATGATGGGAAGTTTTTTCTCGAGCTGCGAGGAGGCACCGGGAAAAATTACTGAATTGCCGGAGGAAATGGTTCCAGCACGATTTAAAAACATATTAAAACCGGGTATCAAAATGTATAAATTTAAAGAATATCGCGGTATGGGATCAGTCGCAGCAATGCAACACGGCGCGAAAATAAAGTCGGAAGGCGAATTTCATGGGAAAAGTTATAAAGACCGGGTACTGGTGGCTGAAGGGGTTGAAGGTCTTGTCCCGATCAAAGGATCACTACAATCCATTGTGGATCAGGCAGTCGGCGGCATTAAGTCCGGCCTGTATTATATCGGCGCAAAGAATTTGAAGGAACTTACGGAAAAAGCTCGATTCATCAAAATCACCCAAGCATCCCTTACTGAATCTCACCCGCACGATATTTTGATTACCAATCCGGGGGAAAGTTATACGTAACTCGTCAACGTATCTATTTAATTATTGTTCGAGCAGAGCGAGAACTTCTCACTTCGTTCGAAGAATAATGAAATATTTGGTGCAACTTATTTATTTAGCATATGATTTTAGTTGTTGATTTCGGCTCTCAAACTGCTCATCTTATCGCACGGCGCGTAAGAGATCTTGGTGTTGACGTGAAAACAATTGAACCCGAAAGCGCCTACCAAGAGGCAAAAAAAGGAAAACCTCAGGGACTAATTTTTTCTGGAGGCCCCGCGAGTGTCTATGCAGAGGGTGCTCCAACAATCAATCCAAAATTATTTGACCTCGGCATTCCCATTCTCGGCATTTGTTACGGCCAACAATTAATCGCTCATCTATTACTAGGAGGAAAAACAGAAAAGGGAAGTGTGCGTGAAGATGGCCCGGCAACACTTATTATTGATAAGCCGTGTGTTATTCTCGAAGGAGTTTCACCTCATTCACGCATTTGGATGAGTCACGGAGATACGGTGATACGTCCGCCAAAGGGGTTTGAATTCGTTGCCCATTCAGAAACGATTCCCTCGGCTGCGATGAAAAATGACCAGAAAAAAATATACGGCGTCCAATTTCATCCCGAAGTAGAACATACGGAACACGGCATTCTGGTGTTGAGGAATTTTTTGGAAAAAGTCTGCGGTTTGAAAACATCAAAGAAAGAAATCGATATACAAAAAATTATTGCAGACATTAAACAACAGGTGGGAAATGCTCATGTCATAGCTGCTGTTTCTGGAGGTCTTGATTCAACTGTTGCCGCTGCACTCGTGGTAAAAGCTATCGGTAAGCAGATGATTCCAATTCATGTTGACAGTGGTTTAATGCGGGTGGGGACAACAGAACGCGTAAAGAACTTCTTTTCAAAACGACTCGGTACAGAACCCATCATTCTCTACAAAGAAAAAGAATTTTTGGCGGCATTAAAGGGAAAAACAGATCCGGAAGATAAGAGAAAAGCCATTGGTAAACTGTATATCGATCTTTTTGAACAAGAGGTTGAGAAACTAGATGGTGTAAAATTTCTGGTCCAAGGAACCATTTATTCAGATGTTATCGAAAGCAAAGGTTCAAAGCACGCAGCCAACATAAAATCCCATCATAACGTAGGTGGACTTCCAGATACGCTAAAACTTTCATTACTTGAACCGATCAAGGACTTTTATACCGACCAAGTTCGAGAAATTGCAAAAAAAATTGGAATTCCCGAAGAATTTATCACTGAACAACCTCATCCTGGTCCAGGATACTCTATTCGGATATTAGGAGAAGTTACTAAAGAAAGGCTTGAGAATATGCACAAAGCTGATCAAATTGTCGTTGAAGAATTTAAAAAAGCAGGGTGGTACCACAAACTTCTTCACTCATTTGCTGTTTTGACAGGATCGAAAAGCACTTCAGTCAAGGGAGATGGCAGGGTATTTGGAGAAGTTGTTGCAATTCGCACTATCGCATCTCAAGATAGAATGTCGGCTGACTGGGCTCGGGTACCATATGATTTACTACAGAAATTAGCCAGCCGTATCACCAACGAAGTTCCCGGGGTTTCCCGCGTGGTATACGATATCACCACCAAGCCTCCGGCGACGATGGAGTGGGAGTAATTACGTGATATAATCGTCTCATGATCTCTCAATCAGACACCTCAATTGCAACTATTATTAAGAAAGAAAAACTTCGTCAAACAACACAGCTCCAGATGATTCCTTCAGAAAATTATGCTTCAGCAGCAGTGCGTGATGCCGTCGGATCAATCTTGATGAATAAATACTCAGAAGGCCAACCGAATAAACGATATTATCAAGGGATGAAATACGTTGATGAATTGGAATTATTAGTTGAACAACGCGCACTCGATTTATTTAAGTTGAATCCAGACGAATGGCATGTCAATGTACAGCCCTACTCAGGATCCCCGGCAAATGCGGAAATTTTAATGGCACTTCTTAAACCAAAAGATAAGATTATGGCGATGTATCTTACCGACGGAGGACATATATCCCACGGATGGTCATTTAAAGAACGACCGTTATCGTTTGCATCCAAATTTTTTACCATAGAATTTTATCATGTCGATCAAAAAACAAAAGTATTTGACTATGATGAAATCGAAAAACAGGCAAAAAAGGCAAAACCAAATATTCTTATCTCAGGAGGTACAGCCTATCCGCGGGATATCAACCATAAGAAAATGGGTAAAATTGCGCATTCAGTCGGTGCCTATTATCTCGCCGACGTATCACATGAAGCAGGATTGGTTGCCGCAAATGTTAATGCATCGCCATTTAAATATGCAGACGTCGTCATGATGACAACTCACAAAACACTTCGGGGTCCACGCGGAGCGATGATTTTTGCGAGAAAGATTTTGATCGAACAGATTGATAAAGCCGTATTTCCGGGACTCCAGGGAGGACCACATAATCATACGATTGCCGGCATTGGTATAGCTCTCAGTGAAGCAATGAAACCTGAATTCAAAATATATGCAAAACAAATCATTAAAAATGCACAGACGCTTGCTCTCGAGTTAAAGAAACGTGGATACGAAATCGTTTCAGGTGGAACTGATAAACATCTCGTTCTGATAGATTTGAGAAATAAGGACATTTCAGGAAAAATTCCGGCGCGCGCCCTTGAAATGGCAAATATTATTTGTAACTTTAATACGGTTCCCTTCGATTCAGCACCGCCCCTCTATCCATCAGGACTTCGGTTGGGGACGCCGGCCATTACCACGCGCGGCATGAAGGAAAAAGAAATGAAAAAGATTGCCGTTTGGATTGATCAGGTTATAACAGAAACACTTGAATTTAAATTGCCAAGCGACCGAAAAGAACGATCGCTTTTTGTTAAAAATGCAATGAAGAAACTGGAAAAAAATAAGATTATTAAACAAGTAGCCCGAGAAGTAAAACAGTTAACGTCTAAATTTCTTATTCCCTAACTTCATTCCATTACGTCTGAACTGCCTTGTCCAGGGGGGGAAATTATCGGTCTTTATAATATGATTGTTATCTTCATAATAGGTTCAGTAAATAGATATAAGTTCAAAATTCTGTAATAAATGGGATATAGTATTGTAAGAAGTTACTTTTATTGACCGCTTGTATTAACTTATATGACATATTACGGGATACTTTTTAATAGACTCCCTATTGCAGTATCAGACAACAGATTTGTTGTATTGCGGTAGATTCGCTTTGTATGATATACTTCACCAATTACTCACGCGTAAGTATTTAATCTCCTGAATAGTTTTCAGACACGACTTACGCGGCGGTACAAGGAGATTAGTATGCAAACAATAGATCTTAAAGTATTGCTTGAAGCAGGAGCGCATTTTGGTCATAAGACTAATAAATGGCATCCGAGCGCCTCAAAATTCATTTACAAAGCAGTTGGTGATATTCATATCATTGATTTGGTAAAAACCAAACAACACCTCGAAACAGCACGTGATTTCATCTATCAGCAAGTCTCACAAGGAAAAGAAGTATTATTTGTGGGTACAAAACGCCAAGCAGGCGCCATCATAAAACAAGAAGCTGAATCTGTTTCTGCTCCCTATATTAATAGCCGTTGGATCGGCGGATTTATTACGAACTGGCAGGAAGTCAAAAAGAATGTCGAAAAAATGAATCAAATAGAAAAAGATTTGAAAGATTCAACAAAAATGGCAAAGTATACAAAGCTTGAACGCGTACTTATGGACCGTGAACGCGGAAAACTTGAATCAGTATATGGTGGAGTACGTAAGCTTGAAAAAACACCGGATATTCTGTTCGTCATTGACGTACGCAAGGAAAGTACGGCAACAGCAGAAGCACGCCACAATGGTTTGAAAGTAGTAGGCGTTGTTGATACCAATACTGATAGTGCAAAGGTTGATTATGTCATTCCGGCAAATGATGATGCGGTCGGATCTATTTCCTATATCATAAAAGCCATTGCTGAAGCATATAAAGAGGGGAAAGAGGTTTTGGAGAAAAATCTCGAAAAAGAAGCAAAAGAGTTACAGAGCAAAAAAATGGCAGAGCAAGAAAAAAAAGCACAAGCTGAAAAAGAACAGAAGGTTAGCAAAGAAGCAAAGGAATAATATACTATGGATATCAAACTCATCAAACAACTGCGTGACGAAACGGGCGTTTCTATTGCTGATATAAAACAGGCGCTTGAAGAATCTAAAAACGACACTAAAAAAGCAAAAGAGCTTTTGCGGGAATGGGGCCTTAAAAAAGCTGTAAAGAAAGGTGACCGGGTTACCGAACAGGGAATTGTTTCAGCGTATATTCATGGGAATGGAAACGTCGGCGCATTAGTATCTCTTGCGTGTGAAACTGATTTTGTTGCCCGCACGGACGATTTTAAGAATTTAGCAAAAGAAATTGCCATGCAAGTAGCAGCTATGAATCCAAAAGATACTGAAGAATTGATAAAACAGGCTTACATTCGTGATCCAAAAGTGACAATTGAAGAACTTATTAAACAATCAATAGCAAAATTGGGAGAAAACATTCAAGTGAAAAGCTTCTCCAGACAAGCATTTTAATCTGTAGTGAAGCGATTCACCTGTCTGCCGACAGGCAGGTAAATGGCATCACTACAATTTTATTTCTTCTGTTATACTATCTCTATGGATAAGACGCTTCAAAATGCACAAAAGCAAATGAGTCAAGCTATTACCATTCTGCGCGAAGATCTCGGAACCATCCGTGCCGGCCGTGCAAGCGCAGCGCTTATTGAACATGTGAGAATTAAAGTATATGGAGGCAGCACCGAGCTCTCACTGACAGAGCTTGCCACTATTTCATCTTCAGATGCAAAAACAATGGTTGTCAGTCCTTTTGATCAATCAATCATCGATGAAATAGAACGGGGACTTACTCAGGCTAATTTGGGATTAACCGTTTCGCAAGACGGACAAATCATCCGCGTGTTAGTTCCGCCCATGACTGAGGAGAGACGCCAAGAATTTATCAAACTCGCAAAAACGAAAACAGAAGGCGTCCATGTCATGATCAGACAGGCCCGCCAAGAGGCAATGAATCAAATAAAGAATAAAGAGCAACAAAGCGAAATTTCAGAAGACGAAAAATTCCGTTTCGAAAAAGAAGTCCAGAAAATTACCGATGAAAAAACGAAGGAAGCCGATGACATACTGAACAGGAAAGTTAATGAACTGGTTACGCTATAGTAAAATTGATATACTAAATTCCTCATGATTATTACGATTCTTACCTTTGCAATTATTTTACTTATCCTCGTCGTTATCCATGAAGCCGGCCATTTTTTCGCGGCAAAACTCATGGGTATCAAAGTGGAGGAATTTGGATTTGGTCTGCCGCCGCGGGCGTGGGGAAAGAAAGTTGGCGAAACTATTTATTCCCTCAACTGGTTGCCCATCGGCGGATTTGTCCGGTTGTATGGAGAAGATACCGTGCATCCGGAAAATGTAAAGAAGGAACGCAGTCGCGCCTTCTTCGCCAAAAAACCCTGGCAGAGAAGTATCGTCCTGACGGCTGGTGTGACGATGAATTTTCTTCTCGGATGGTTTCTCATTTCATATTTGTTTACTCAGGGAGTGCTCATACCTTCTGATAAGGTAATTGTTGAAGGGACTGCTGAAAATAGTCCCGCCGCTCTTGCAGGTCTTACCGTAGGAGACGAGATTATTTCTCTTATCTCTCCGAAAGGTGAGAAATTGATGATTGATTCATCTGAAGATCTTATTTCAAACACCAATAAATTTCTTGATCAAGAAATCACCTTAGAGCTTGTTCGTGACGGATCTCGAATAGAAGTATCAGTAACGCCGCGCAGTACGCCTCCTAAAGGTGAAGGAGCAATGGGCGTCATCGTATCCAACTTAGTAGAAAAGAAATACTCTCTCACTGAGGCTCCGGCAAAAGGGCTGGAACATGTGTTTGAAATTATTAAACTAACCGCAGGCGGTATCGGATCATCTATTGCAAAACTGCTCACTTTGCGCGGCGGTGATGCGGAAATTGCCGGGCCTTTGGGCATTGGAAAGCTGGTGGGCGAAGCGCGGCGTTTTGGTTTGAGTGCCCTTGTAGAATTAACCGCTATTCTTTCAATAAATTTGGCACTTATTAACGTTTTGCCGTTTCCCGCGCTCGATGGAGGAAGACTGGCATTTGTTATCGTCGAAGGGGTAACCGGTAAAAAAATGAAACCGCAATGGGAAACGTACTTACATCAAATTGGTATGATTATTTTATTAGGATTGCTATTGATGGTGACGATCAATGACATACTGAGGTTCACAGCGGGATAATGGACACGGTTACTTTTCAAGAATTCCAAAAATTAAATATACGGGTGGGAACCATCAAGCACGTATCCCTTCCCGAGGGGAGTGAGAAACTCTATCGTCTCAAGGTTGATTGTGGGGAAGAATGGGGCGTTCGCATCGTATTCGCCGGCATCAAGAATTTTTATTCTCAAGAAGAATTGATGGGAAAACAAATTGTCGTCTTAGTCAATTTAGCATCAAAGAAGTTTTTCAATGAAGAATCAGGTGGCATGCTCCTTGCCGCAGATGAAGACGGACGGCCCATATTTCTCCAGCCGGAAAAACCAGTGAAGAATGGCGTAAAAGTACGATAAAAATCAAAATTACATGCTTTGATTTAGTTCTCTTGGGCTAAACTTACCATAATTCACTCTTCCAATATCTTCTACTTGGCCGATCTCACCAAATTGTCCTGTTGCTTCTTGTACTTTTATTTGAATAAACTGTTCAAGAATTGTTCCTGGCTTTTCAGTAACTGAAGAATCAACTGGCCCATTACCGGGTATTTCACGGTTTGTCATTGATGCTCACCTCCTCCAATTCAAATATTTATAACTATAACAATAAACAGCAATTTATCACCTTTTCTTCCGCTTGACAATAGGTAACAAATACATATTATACTATGTTAAAGCGTTACCAGTGAGATCCTAACTCACGAGTTGAATGGGACCCCTTTCATTCTTGTATGTGTGTTGTCCAAGGAAAAGGAGATTTTTTATGGAAAAGTTCTTTAACTGGTCATGTAATTTCTTAGTAAGATATATTAAAATGTAGTAGCGTGATGTATCATGCAATAATAAAAATATGCGATATTCACAATTGTTTGGAAAAACTTCAAAAACCGCTCCGAAAGATGAAGTAGCTATCAATGCTCAGCTTCTCATTCGAGGCGGATTTATCGACAAAGAGATGTCTGGTGTGTATTCATTTTTACCTCTCGGGCTTAAAGTTCTTGCGAAAATTGAGAATATTATCCGAGAAGAAATGAATAAAATCGGGCAGGAAGTATTTCTTCCTTCACTTGCTCCAAAGGATTTATGGGAAAAAACCGGACGGATTAATACCGTCGATGTTTTGTTTAAAGCGGCTCCTGCAAACACACATTCACAAGTAAAAAATGACGCTGAGTATATTTTAAATTCAACACATGAGGAAATAATTACCCCTATTGCTCAGAAATTCAACATCAGTTACCGCGATTTACCATTTGCCGTATATCAGATCCAAACAAAGTTTCGAAATGAGCCTCGTTCTAAGTCAGGGTTATTAAGATGCAGAGAATTTAGAATGAAAGACCTCTACAGTTTTGATAAATCAGAAGAGGACTTAAAGAAATATTACCGGATAGCAAAAGAGGCTTACGGGGAAGTTTTTGCTCGATTGGGATTAAAAGATTTAACGTATTTCGTCGCCGCATCGGGAGGAGATTTTACGAGTGACTTTTCTCACGAATTCCAGGTGAAATGTGAGGCAGGAGAAGATACTGTTTATTACGATCCAGAAACAAAAGAAGCGTTTAACAAAGAAATTGCCGATAAACTTGCACAGAAAGATAAAACGTATGAAATCTTCAAAGCATGTGAAGTCGGTAACATTTTTCCGTTATATACAAAGTTTTCCAAGGCATTTGGCTATGAATATATTGATGAGAAGGGTGAAAAGCATCCTATTTACATGGGTTCGTATGGCATAGGTCCTTCAAGAGTAATGGGTGTCTTAGTTGAAGTATTTCATGATGAAAAAGGCATGGTATGGCCAAAGCAGGTGGCACCATTTGACGTACATCTCATTACTCTCGGCGAACAACACCATAAGCGAGCCGAAGAAATTATTAAACAACTAGAATCAAAGGGAATAGATGTTCTCTGGGATGATCGTGAAGACGTATCAGCCGGCCAAAAATTTGCAGATTGCGACTTGATAGGAATCCCGGTAAGGTTAGTTCTATCAGATAAGACACTCGATAAAATTGAATTTAAAAAGCGAGAGTCCCATGAAACGAAACTGATTTCTCCAGAAGAACTAGATATTTAAAATATACCTATCGCAGTTACTTCGCCCAAACGTATTAATTTACTATGGTAATCTGTGTATTGGTAACTTAAAGAGAATATCACGAGATTCTTCCACTTTTTTTGTTATGAGATTTTGACCTTCAGGAAAGAGTTCGGGATTGTTATCAATAAGAGCATACGGGGCGGGAAGAAGTGTATCGATCGATGGTATCGGATGGATTTCTACAGAATAGATAACAAATCTCCCTTCTATCATCCCTATAGTATATCACTATCGAACATCTTTATATACCCTTTTGCCATCACGCATGTTTCATGCTACAATCCCATACGAAATGAATAAAAGGAAATTTATCGTGACCCATGCCAATCCGGACCAAGATGCAGTCAGTTCTATTTGGCTTATAAAGCGATTCTGGGCGGGATGGGAAAACACGGAAATACTGTCGGTCCCTGCCGGTGAAACACTCGATTCCTTCCGTCAAAAAGACTCAAATATCTACAGCACAATCAGTACAGAAAAATCCGATATCGTTCATGTAGACACGGGGTTTGGTGAATTTGACCATCACCAAACCAATGACGATACCTGTGCGGCAAAACTCGTATTCGAAAAAACAATTAAAAATAAGTCGGGCAAAAAAATAAAAATAGATGAGGTCGAATTTACAGTCAAAAAAGCAAATTATGAGGTATTAGAGCGTATGATTTCGTTTATAAACGAAATTGATCATTTCCGTGAAGTATATTATCCGGAAGCTAATAACGACCGATATCAATTTTTGCTTTCGGGAATTCTCGATGGTCTCAACTTAATGTATAATAGTACGGGAGTAGGAGATGTCCAGGTTGTTTCATTTGGAATGACGGCTTTGGACGGTGTCTATCGTCTCCTTCAGAATAAAATCGGCGCTGAAAAAGAAATAGAAGAGCGTACATCGGTCGTTATTCCGACGAAATTTGGCGATGCTATCGGATTTGAAACCAGCAATGATGCGGTTCTTGATATATCGCAAAAAAACGGATATGCCATAACGGTGCGCAAGGACCCAAACAAACAATATATACGTCTCAAGTGTCTTCCCGAAAAGGGAATCGATTTGACGCCCATATATAACGAACTGAAACAGAGAGATCCGGAAGCCAGCTGGTTTTTACACGCCAGCCGCGCCATGGTACTGAATGGGTCGACAAAAAATCCGAGCATGAAACCAACCACGTTGTCTCTGGATGAGATAATGGAAGTAATTAAGAAAGAATTTAGCTAAAAGTCTGTCATCCTGAACTTGATTCAGGATCTATTTAATAGGTATAGAATTAATTAGAGGCTAATTTATTAACTATTTAAACTTTATGAGTGGCCCAACTTCGTTCGTATTCGTCTCGTGCTCTACGTGCACGTAGCCGAATTCTCACTACGCTGGGCTTTAGAAACACTAAATTCGTTTCACTCATTAAGTGTTTCTAAAGGAGGTGCTTTATTTACAACTACTATGGTATTTGTCAAAGCAAAAAAGGGAGAATCATCGGATGCTCTCATCCGCAAATTCATCCGAAAAATTTCGGAGGAACAGTTAATGCAAAAAATTAAAGATAGACAGTTTTATAGGTCGCCTTCTGAAATTAAAAAGGAAAAAAGAAAAAGAAGACGAGGACGCCGATGATTGAACTCTTTGTCCAATCCCGATATCGTGTAAACCGAGATATACTTCGCAAACGGGCGAACGCGTTTCTAAAGAAAGTAGGCATAGATCCAGATGCTTACTTAGTTTCTATTGGAATAATTGGAGATCGAAAGATGAGTCTGCTTCACAAAAAATACGCCAAAAAGGATGGCACTACACCAGTTCTCGCTTTTCCCTATATTCAATCGGGGTATACAGAAAAGTATCGACCTTCTCGCTCGGATCAAGAGAATGATAATCAAAATAGTACGCTATTGGGAGAAATTGTTGTTTCCTATCCGCAAACGCTCATATTCGCGGCTGATGAAAATAAGCTGGTAGACGATAAGCTTTCTGAGTTTGTAGAACACGGATTAACGAATTTGTTACAAGCTAAATAACGTCATTGCGAACGAATGTAATGAGTGAAGCAATCCCAAACAAATATGAGATTGCCGCGTCGTTTCACTCCTCGCAATGACAAAGAATCCCATATGGTTTTCTATCGCACCTATCGTCCGAAATTAATTTCACAACTCGATAAAACAGATGTTCGAGAAAGAATTGGTTCTTTACTACAGTCAAAATCTGTTCCTCATGCATTTCTTTTTTCAGGCCCCCGAGGAACGGGAAAAACGAGCACGGCTCGTATAGTAGCAAAGGCCTTGAATTGCGAACATGTAGACAAAAAGGTGACCACGAGGGTCGCGACTACAATTGAACCTTGCAACAAATGTAGCAACTGTCTTGCAATTATAAATGGCACTCATATGGATGTTATTGAGATTGACGCAGCTTCCAACCGAGGAATCGATGAGATTAGAGAGCTGCGCGATAAAATCGCTCTTTCCCCGTCAATGGGTAAGAAAAAAATATATATTATTGACGAAGTGCACATGTTGACTCGTGAGGCGTTTAATGCACTCTTGAAAACATTGGAAGAGCCGCCGGTTCACGTGACCTTTATTCTCGCAACAACCGAACCACATAAATTACCGGGAACTATTATTTCTCGCTGTGTGCAGATTACGTTTTCAAAAGCAACCGATCAGGAACTCAAACGTAGTCTTAATCGGGTCATTGCGGGAGAAAAGGTTGAAATATCGGATAAGGCACTTTCTCTGATTGTAAAATCGGCAGATGGGTCATTCCGCGACGCGGTGAAAATACTCGAACAAGCTGTTTCTGAAAACCGTCTTTCAGATGCTGACATATCGTTGCTTATCGGATTAACCGGAAATATTGATTTGATAGAAATTGTGTTACACCGTGATATTAAACGAGCATTATCTTCTATTGAAGAACAACACCAAAACGGTACTGATTTTTCATTGTATATACAGTCTTTGCTCGAAGGCCTTCACGAACAATTGCTGGAAAATCCGGAGAATACTGAAGTAAAAAAATTGATAAAATATCTGATGCGCGCCTATTCAGAAACAAAAACGACATCTATTCCACAGCTCCCCTTGGAGTTGGCTGTGATAGAATACTGTAGTAATTAATATTGTCATCCCGGACTTGCTTGCCCTTCATAGTTTCAACGAAGGAGGGATCCGGGATCTATATAATAGATTCCCCCGCCGGCCGGCGGGGGAATGACATTGGAAGGGGGTGCATTCTAATTATGTTTAATCCACTGAAGGGTTTGGGAGATATTAACGAACTCAGAAAACAAGCACAGCAAATGCAAGCCGCGCTCGCTCAAGAGGAAATCGTCGTAGAAAAAGACGGCGTCAGAATTGTTATGACGGGTGACCAAAAAATTAAAGAGCTTACCATTGATGGACAACCTGACATTCGCGTGGCGGACGCTATCGAAGAAGCACTCAAAAAATCCCAGCAAATCGCAGCACGTGCTCTTATGAGCATGAGAGGAAATGAATAAGGTTTTATACGGCTATTCTGAATTTATTTCAGATAGTATAATGTTGTCATTCCGGACTTGATCTCCGACTCGGAGGCTTGATCCGGAATATATTTGATTCCTGAAATAAATATGGATATGAGTTTTGCCAATCAGCCTTTGGCCGCTGAGTGGTTTGTAAAACGGATCGACAAACAGGTGGCAAAGTTGAAACTTAAAGCTATGGGCGTTATAATAGATAGACTGACTATGCAACAGAGGAACTACTTATCTTCTTGGGAGCAAGGTACCTAATTCCCCTCATCACTATTTTAATATGGCTACGCCAGAGGATGTATCTATTGTTTATAATTCTATTCCTTTTAATGAAAGAGGAATTGTTATTGAAGATCCTGTACGAGCAGTTTTACCCAAAAGACCATCCCTTCCTGAATCAGTATTTCTAATTTCTCTATCCGACGAACAGCCAAATGTTTTTACATATACGCCCAATGGGGGATTTAATCATGAGCATCACTGTCCAAACATGACAGTACCAAGAATATTTCAAATAATTGGTCTTTGTTTTATGTATTTAAATAGACAGGCTTAATATTTTCTGCTACACTTGAGCTTATGAAACTCTTTGCAGGTTCTCAGTCGAAAAACCTCGCAGAATCTATTTCAAAACTGCTTAATTTCCCTCTTGCACAATATGAACTTGTCAAATTCGGTGACAGTGAATTAAAACCCGTTATTAAAGAAGATGTGCGGGGAGAAGACTGTATTATCATTGCCTCAACATCAAATCCCGTTAATGATTCTTATATGGAGTTTTTTCTATTGGTTGATGTACTGAAACGGTCTGCGGCAAATAAAATTATTGCGGTCATGCCGTATTTCGGATATGCACGGCAAAATCAACAGCACATGCCCGGTGAACCGGTTTCTGCACGTGTTATGGTCAAATTTATTCAAGCCGTTGGCGTGGATGAATTAATAACGATCGACTTGCACGAGGAGCAATTAACCGGCTTTTTCGACATTCCCATAATACATTTGTCAGTATTGCCACTTTTGGCACAGACAATGGCAGGCGAGCTCTCTCGTCATTCCCGCGAAGGCGGGAATCCAGTCCTTGTCCTTTCTCCCGACCAAGGTGGGGTGGAACGGACAAGAACATTCCGAGAGGCATTGGCAAATGAATTGAATCGTCATTCCCGCGAAGGCGGGAATCCAGAAAATAATACAATGGATCCCCGATTGGAGTCGGGGATGACAATGGTCATCGACCAGGAAATCGGCATTGTCGAAAAATTAAGAAATTTAGAGGGACAACACGAAACAAAGGTTGTCGAAATAACGGGCGATGTTAAAGACAAAATCGTTATCATTCCCGATGATGTTATCGTCTCCGGCGGAACAATTATCCATGCGGCAGAGGTAGCAAAAGAAAAAGGAGGCTCAGTCGTTTATCTAGCCGCAACACACGCAGATTTTATCGAAGGAACGGTTGGAGCATTGCAAAACGCACCGGTTGAGAAAATATTCGTAACAGATACGATTCAAATAAAAGACGAATGGAAGTTTGAGAAATTGGAAATAGTATCCGTTTCAGATCTTCTCGCAGATCATATTCGAAAGTTACTGTAGTGGTCCAGCTTGCTGGACATTGTCGACCAAGGTCGACCACTACAAATTTTTCTTATGCTATACTACCCTCATTCTCTGCCTGGGAAGGAGGAAATATGGGTACTGAATTAAAAGTTGGAATTCATAATCGAGTTGGTGAAAAAGTTGGAGAAAGTCAAATGAACTTAAAAAGCGGCCAATTAGTTTATTGGGGTGATAAAGTTCCTAAATATGAAGATTCTCTAAGCGGTGATACATTTTCGCTACAAGTGCATGATAGGACTCAAGATTTTGATATTATGGGAACTACAATAAATGTTTGTCTAAATAGAAAAGGAGAAGGACAAGTTCTTGCAATGAGCGAGGAATCATTTGGACTTGGAAAGCATATAGATATTGTTTTGCCTCCTCCTGGAAGTGAGGAATGGCAGCCTTTTATTCTAGAAGAGGTTGTAATCTACAGAGGTAACAAATAGCTCTTCAATTTACTTAATCTTACTATGAAACTTGCCCGGCCATTACAGAATCTCATCGACGCGTTTGCGAGTTAGCATATTCGTTTGTGCTATACTACCCTCATTCTCTGCCTGGGAAGGAGGGAAAAGATGACTACTGAATTTAATAATATAGAAGGAATATTCACAATCCAACATACATTATATACAAAAGATAATACCCCAGTGGATTCTAACAAAACTATCGGAACTGGAAAAACAGGCCTAGTATTCTATGGAAAAGATACATATGCTTGCGTATATGATAGAACCAATAAACGAAATAATCCGGGGACACAAGTAATTGCTGAGCATTTATCCCTGGATGAATATGCAGTGTTTGTCCCTAAAGGATTTGAAGGACCTGCTACTGAAGTTGGATTACCAAAAGAATTAGGAACAATTAAGGTATCGTAATAGTAGAATGAGACTTGCCCGGCCATTACAAAATCTTATTGACGCGTTTCAGCGTCTTCCGGGCGTGGGTCCAAAAACTGCACAGCGTCTGGCATTTTACATGCTTCATGTTCCCCAACATG
>Ga0209210_1001178_pt1 | contig 22849 bp, 26 predicted proteins | sample RifGroA1_FD_183991 | JGI IMG/M metagenome (GOLD analysis project Ga0209210, IMG submission 183991) | Contaminated groundwater microbial communities from Rifle, Colorado, USA - Rifle Groundwater A1 (SPAdes) (version 2) | ecosystem: Environmental > Aquatic > Deep subsurface > Groundwater >...
AAGGAATCCAGTTTATTTTTTTTTGTAATTTCTTCCAAGGGCTTTCTAAGTTTTTCCATTGAGATATACCATTCATCAACAACCCGCCAGACCAATTCTGTTTTACACCTCCAGCAAGTCGGGTACCTATGAACATAATTTTCCGTCTTAAGCAAAAATTCTCCATTTTTATATTTTTTTAAATAGTCAATAATTATTTCTGGATTCTGCTTTGCATTTTTGCCTGAAAACTCGTCCATGCCGTCCAAATAAACAGCGGATTCATCAATAACATCTATAACTGATAATTTTTCTTTTTTGCCGATTTTAAAATCTTCCTCGCCAGCTGCCGGAGCGCAATGTACAATTCCTGTTCCCTCAAGCTCTGTGACCAAATCTTTGTCTAAAACAATAGTATGGAAAGTTTTAAACTCTTCTGCTGTTATTTTTCTAGTTCGAGGCAAATTATCAAAAGGCCCTTCATATTTTATGCCTTTTAAATCTTTACCCTTAATTTTTTTCTCTAAAATATAATCTTTGCCTAAAATCTTTTCTGCGAGCGATTTTAATAAAATCAATTGTTCTTTATTCCCGTTATAAATTCCATATTCAAAATCAGGACTCACAACTAAGGCAACGTTAGCTGGTATGGTCCAAGGAGTTGTTGTCCAAACTAAAAACTTTTTGCCTTTTAATTTTCCGTCTATAATAGGGAGCTTAAAATATATCGCTTTATGGGTAATCTCTTTATATTCTTCTGTTAAAATTTCGTGCTGGGAAATTGCAGTTCCGCATCTTGGGCACCATGGCACAGAGTCTCTTCCCTTGTACAAATAACCAAGCTCTGAGCACTTCTTCAAAAAATGCCAGATAGCATAATTATTTTCATCAGACATTGTGTAGTAAGAATTTTCCCAATCTGACCACTGGCCTAATCTTATCGACTGGTCTGTTTGTATTTTTGAATATTTTTTAACTCTCTCCTTGCATTTTGCAACAAATTTATCAATTCCATAAATTTCAATGTCTTTTTTATTCTTAAATCCCAATTCCTTTTCCACCTCCACTTCAACCCAAAGCCCCTGGCAGTCAAATCCATTTTGATAGCGCTCATCAAATCCCTGCATTGCTTTATATCTTTGGAATATATCTTTATAAGTCCTGCCCCATGCATGATGAACTCCCATCGGATTGTTAGCAGTAATCGGACCATCTAAAAACGACCAAGAACTTCTACCCTTGTTTTTTTCTTTTAACTTTTCAAAAATTTTAGCTTCCTGCCAAAACTTTAAAATTTTATTTTCGTTTTCAGAAAAATTATACGACATATTAATTCTTGTTTATTTTTAAATCACAACCTTGTCAAACTATTGACATCCACGCTGCATGTTTGATATGCTTAAAATGTAGATGAAAATCTACTAATCACGCGGTCCCGCCAAAAGCGGGATTTTCGCTTTTGTAACGGCGTTTTCCATTATAAAATTGTCCAAAGTTAAAATATTTATCTCCAATAGCATGTAATTCTCCTGCGACCATATAACGAACCCCTATAACACAAATCCTTTTGCCTTTTACTTTTAAACGCTCTAATGGCTCCAATAAATCTGAATCTCCAGAGAAAAGCATTATTGCAGAAACCTTGTCTGCATCATCTATCATATCCATTGCAATTTCAACATCAAAATTACATTTCGGCTCATAAATTTCCGGTTCAATATTTTTAATTTCCTCAATTAAATTAGACATTTTCTCGTTAATTTGTTGATTAAAAAGATTTCTGGTATTTTTCTTAAAAAGGAGCGCTTCATCTATTGTCTTTTTTATGAATTTAACCTTTTTCGTTTTTAAGTTTGCGCCTGTTTCTAATATTCTTTTCTGAAAAGCATCAGACTTTTTCTTTTCCTCTTCATTTTGTTCATTTTTGCCATAATATATTTTAACTTCTTTAATATTCTGAAAAGATTTTAATTGAGTAACTACATCTTTAATTCTAAATTTCCATCCCAAAACATCCTGCCAATAAAACATATTAGTTAGATCTAAATATGCAATAATTGCTGTTTCTTTTTTAATCCAATCTAAATAGTCTTCTCTGCATATAAATTTATTTAAAATTTCTTGTGGAATATCCATATTTTATTCTTCCTTTTTATCTTCCTCGCCTGTTTCAAAAAATAAAACGTTCAAACTTCTTTTTGTCGGCACCAAGGCTAATTCCGCATGGCACCAGCGAAGCGGCTTAATATCAGGATGCCTTATACAAGTTAATCTCGGCTCATAGACTTCAGGGATAGAAGCTCCGCTAAGTAATACTTTTAAGCCATTTATTCCCTGAGGATAATCTTTAGGAATAACTACACCCGCCTCTATATTTTTTTTCTCTTTTTCGAGCGCCTTTTCACCATACATCTTCTTCATTTCTTCAGAATATTCTGGAGATTCGGGTACAATAAACTCAGGATTACTTTGAGGGTCTTCTTGTGTATCGTGTTGTAAATTCATTATTCGAACCGCCTCGTCACTTTTAAAAACTGACATAGCATATGCTTTTAGAGCTTGGTTGTTGTTTCCGAATATAAAAACAGGGTTACGGATTGATTGTGTCCACATTTTTGAAGGGCTGCAAAAAAGGTCGAAAACTGCTATCTGATCTTTCGAAATTATACCGGTTGGATATTTATTCATAAATTTTTGATAACTCAACGTCCTTAATCCTCCCGAAGTTCTTTCGAAAAAAGCCGATAAAGATTCTCCGCCGCTATCACCTTCTTTATCGGGAAATATTTCTTGAAGATATAAACCTTCTCTCTTGTGCCTACCAATCATTCCCTTTTTGTCGCCCCACATATTCATGCAGTGGATCCAATTATTCGACGACGGATAAATGCCGTCAGTCAAAAATTTATACATCGAATCTAATTCAGGTTTTCTATCGGTACGCCAAAATGGATATTCATATCTTGGTGGTTTCATCCCTGCCTTTTCCCATTCTTCCAGGAGAGGATTATCTTCTTTACTTATTACATGTAATTGTTCTGGAAATGGCGGTAATAATTCGCGACGGCGAATATATTTTATTCCTGTTTCTTCTTGGCGGTGCTTTGGAAGTTCAATAACTTTTTCGCGATAACGGACTCCCAGTTCTTTGTTTTCCACAACTTCGCCCCATTTACCGGACTTTCCTTTTGGCTCAACAAAATCATCAGGCATCTCTGCCTGCGGCTGCTGCTCTACTTCTGATTTTATTTCAGACGCCGGCTCTTGCGGCAGTTCTGAATTTTCTATGCGACCTTCTCTCATGTTATTTATGTTTTTATCAGTTCTCCAACGTTAGGATATAAATTAAGACCAGATTTTCGCGTTTCTAAAAACTGCTCATTTTTATCAAAACCCTTTAGCAGGCCTGCAAAAAGCCACAACGGATCAGCATGGCCTATGACCAGAATAGTTTCTCCTTTATTTTTTTTTTCAACATCATTTAGAAAAGACTTCAGCCGGACTAAAATGTCGTTCCAGTTCTCTCCGCCCTTTGGCCTTTTTTCAAATCTTTCCATTTTTTCTGAAAAAAAGTTTTCGTATTCTTCGTATGTTTTTCCCGAAAATTCGCCCATTCTAATGTCCAATTTTGTGCGCAAAGCAGGAGAAGCAATAATCATGCTTATATTTTCTTTTTTCAAGCTTTCAACGGCTGTTTTTATCATTTCTTGGCCTTCTTCTGTAATAGACAAAGTGGAATCTGCGTCAGCGGGATAATTTATCCTTATGCCGTTTTTTTGGTAAATTGTCTGGCCGTGCCTCAATAAAAAATATTTATTATCAAATTTCATTACATTTTTTCTGGAGCTGATACTCCCATTAATTCTAATGTATTTTTTAAAACGACTTTTGTTGCAAAAATAAGCGACAAACGGGCTTTTGTCAGTTCTTTATCTTTTGAAATAACCTGACATTTTTCGTAAAATTTGTGGAATGAGTCTGCTAAATCCATGGCATACTGGGGCAATCTTTGGACCTGATAATCTTTGACAATGTCCTCAACAATTTCGGAAAATCTAATTAGCTGCTTGATCAATTCTAACTCGCTTGGCTCTTTTAATAATTTTAAATTTTTAGTTTCAGGCTTTAAATTCTTAGATTTTTTAATTATGCTGCTTATCCTTGCGTGTGCATACTGAACCTTAAAAACAGGATTTTTTTCTGACTTTTCTTTTGCTAAATCCAAATTAAAATTCAAGTGCGTATTCGGGCTAATCATTAAAAAGAAAAACCTGGAAACATCTAGACCAACTTCATTAATTAACTCATCAATTGTCACATAAATTCCAGTTCTTTTTGACATTCTTACTTCCTTCCCTTTTTCGAACAGTCGCACCAACTGCATAACAATAGCATCAATGTCGTCTTTATTAAAGCCTAAAGCATGCGCTGCTGCTTTTAAACGTGCGACATAACCATAATGATCAGCGCCCAAAAAAATTACAGCTTTGTCAAATCCTCGATTGAATTTGTTTTTTAAATAAGCAATATCTGAAGCAAAATAAGTTTTTATGCCGTCAGTTCTTACCAAGACCCTGTCTTTGTCGTCTCCTAAATCTTTTGACTTAAACCATACAGCTCCCTCGCTTTCATAGGTAAATCCTCTTTTAGTTAATTTATCTATTACCTTATCAACTCCGCTTCCTTTATACAAAGTTTTTTCAGAAAACCACTTATCAAATTTAATTCCCATCTTTTTTACAGATGGTTTTATCATTTTTTCTAAAATAATTTTTGCGGATTGCTCTCCAACTTTTTCCGGATTAGATCCCTTAATCTTCTTTCTCAAATCATCAATATATTTCCCCTTATAAACAGCTTCAGAATCTCCAATTACAGAGTGGCCCAATTTTTTTATTTGGGCTCCGGTATCATTAATATAATATTCTCTTTTAACCTCGTAGCCTGCTTTTTCTAAAACTTTTGCCAAAACATCTCCGCAAAAACCTCCTCTGCCGTTTCCTAAAGTTAAAGGCCCCGTAGGATTTGCCGAAATAAATTCAACATTAATTTTTTTATTCTTGCCTAATTTTAAGCCACCAAATTTATTTTTTTCCTTCAAAACAACTGGTAACTGATTTTGCAAGTATTCATCTTTAACAAAAAAATTTAAAAATATCGGCAACTCGAATATTACATCTTTAAAAAATAACCCGAAATTTTTATCAATTTTTACCTCTTTGCATATTTTTTTATATATATTATTTTCATTCGGCATTTCTTTGGCAAATGTGAAACCTTTAAAATCTGGCCGTTTTTCAGCAAAAAAAACATGAGCGGAATAATCTCCTAATTCTTTTCGGGGCGGCAAAAGAACCTTAATAGTTAAGCTATTATTTTTATCGTCTTTTAACAGCTGTTTATAAGTATTCGTCCTTTTTATAATTTCTTCAATTTCTTTCATTGTATAATTGTTCCTATAAATGGCTTGTTGTTTAAAAAATCTTCTAACCTTTCTAAATTTTTGCCGTTTATAATAGCCACTTTTAATTTCAGGCTCGCTGCCAGTTTTGATGCTTTAGGATCAAAAGGCATAGATAAACCCGGAATCCATTTATCTCCCACAATATTCTTAAAACTCTTCCAGTCTAATTCTTTTAAAGGTTTTGCATCGGGAAACTCGCTTGGATTTTTATCATAAACATAATCAATATTTGTAAGATTGATTATTGTGTTTACTTTATTATTTTTTGCCGCCAAAGCTGAAACATAATCAGTTGACCAGCCGGGCTTCCAGCCAGCGCCGACGATCACATCTTTGTTGGTTTTTACTTTTATATTAGGATTTGTAATAATTTTTTCATAAGAATATCCGGCAAACGATTGTTTCACAACTTCTGCATTTAATCTTGAAACATTAATTCCCATCCAATCTCTGTCAGCTGATTTTGCTCCAAATTCCAAAAGCGCTTTCTGGTAATTTCTTGCCACCTTGCCCCCGCCGACTAAAATAAAAAACCGCTTCTCTTTTAAATATTTCTGCAGAGAGTGCCTGAAATTTTTTAAAAATCCCAAATCAATCTCCCCCGGCGCCACCAGCGACCCTCCTAATGAAATTATAATTGTTTCTTTTGATTTTTCTGGCATAAAGTTATCGCGAAGCGACAGCATAACCAAATAGATAAAAATAATCTTTCCAATTTTGTTCAGTTGAAGAGTAATTATTATTCCCTAAAAAATAATCGCATAACACCTCCCGCACTCTCGCAATTTCCATTAATCTTGTTTTATTTTTAGGGTCTGCCATTGTCAAATCAAATAATTCCAACGCTCTTTCAAAAGCCATCTGGCTGTATTTTTTATCTTTTTTTCTCCAATTAAGCGCTCTTTCAATCTCGCTGCCAATATTAGCCATTTGCTCCATCAAAGAAAATTCCTGCCATCTGCCGTTTGCTAAATTTTTGTGCTGAAAATTCATTTTTGCACAAGCTTATTTGCAATATTTATAATCTTCTCTTGTATTTTTACGTCGTCAACTCCGCGGCTTCGGTTGTTTTGCGAAGGCCTGATGTTTATTACAGAATCAAATTCTATAAAATCTTGCCCTTGTTTTTTAGGGTGCAAGCTTATGCCCCACAAATTCTGCCAATTAGAACCATTTTCAATTAAATATGCTTGCAAGTCTGCATGCAGCTCGCCATCAACCGCCATTATCTGTTTTTCTACATCAACAACGCCTTTGACCAAATTGCCAAACATTTTTTCAGCCATTTCTGTTAACCTCTGCTTTGATATTTTATCTGTTATGATTTCCATTGAATATTATATTTAAATTTATCACAAAACCGCTCAAAAAGGAAGCTTGCGAGAGATAAAAATGAGTGGTAGCATAGAGCAATATGAAGGTATTTTCGGAAAATAAAAAGGCTGGGTTTGACTATGAAATCTTGGAGAAATACGAGGCGGGGATGGTTTTGTTTGGGCAAGAGGTCAAATCAATAAAAACTGGGCATATAAATTTGTCTGGTTCTTATGTTACATTGAACAATGGGGAGCCATTTTTGGTGGGGGTAAAAGTGCCTCCCTATCAGCCGAATAACGCTGGAGCTGGATATAATGAAGAAAGGCAGAGAAAGCTTCTTTTAAACAAAAAAGAGATAGATTATTTGACAGGGAGGACAAAAGTGAAGGGTTTTTCCTTAATACCCTTGAAAATTTATGAGAAGAATGGTAGAATAAAACTCGAATTCGGATTAGCTAAAGGAAAGAAAAAATACAACAAAAAAGAGAAAATAAAGAAGAGAGACGTAGAGAGAGAAGTTAATCGCGAATTGCATTCGCGGGGATGATTGTTTCGATGACTAGTTCTTTAAAGCAAGGCAAGTTGAGCTATCTTGGGGCTCGTTAATATCTAAGAAAAAACATAATTGCTAATTTATTTAATAAGCAACCAGCATTAGCTTTTGCTTAATGCTGCATCTTCACCATTGACTCCTAATAAATGAATGAAGGTGTTATATTATTAGGATAGATAATTTGAGTTCTCTGCTAAATTATTGAAATTAAGGAGATAAGGCGTTAAAAATTTTGTTAATTTTTTATTTAATGCCCGAATACCAAAATTAACTAAATTTGTAGAATTGCTTTAAAAAACTTTTCAGACGCGATTTCAACATCGCCATCTCCACATTAGTATCATTAATACAATTTTTTGAATAAGGTTTTAATCAACAATTTTATAAGGGCAAAAGAGGTAAGGGTAATTGATGAAGCTGGAAAACAGCTTGGAGTAATAAATATATTTGAGGCAATTGATTTAGCAAAATCAAAAGGCTTGGATTTAATACAAGTTACAGAAAAGGTTGAGCCGCCAGTTTGCAGAATTGCCAATTATGGAAAATATCTTTACCAGCAGCAAAAAAAAGAAAAGAAAATGGCAAAACCCAAGGGCGGAGAATTAAAGGAGATAAGATTAACTTTTAATATTTCGCCTCACGACATGGAAACAAGGGCAAAACAGGCAGAAAAATTTTTAAACGAAGGCGACAAAGTAAAAATCAACATGTCATTAAGAGGAAGAGAAAAAGCAATGGGAAACTTTGCCAGAGAGAAGGTGCAAAAATTTTTAGAAAACATTAATTCATTAATACCAATTAAAACAGAAAGAGATTTAAAGCGTGAACCCAGAGGCTTCACAATGATAGTCTCAAAACAATAGCATGAAAGCAAAAGGCAAAAAAGCAATACTAAAAAGATTTAAAATAACCAAAAACGGCAAAATTTTAAGAAGAATGTCCGGACAAAACCACTACAGAGCCAAAAAGACCGGAGAGAGAAAAAGAAGAGGTCGCAAGTGGATACAACTTTCTAAAGGAGAGGCGAAAAGATTAAAAAAATATATTAGCATATGAGCAGAGTAAAAAGAGCCGTACAAGCCCGCAAACACAGAAAAAATTTGATGAAGCATGCAAAGGGCTTTAAATATGGCAGAAAATCAAAATTTAAATTAGCAAAAGACGCATTAAGGCATGCCTGGACTTACGCATACAGAGACAGAAAAGCAAAAAAGAGAACTTTTAGAAATTTATGGAATTTGCAGATAAACGCTTTGGCCCGCCAAAATGGAATCACATACAGCCGATTAATACACGGCCTAAAATTAAAAAAAATAGAATTGGATAGAAAAATATTGTCTGAACTGGCAAAAAAACATCCTGAAATATTTGTTAAAATAGTAGAGGAAGTTAAAAAGCAATAATCGCGGACCTGCGCGCAATCAAAAAATCGCCTCATCGGCGATTTTTTTGTTATACTTGATTTTTTAAAATATAACTGTTTGCCTTCTTTAATAACTCTTTTGAGTTTTTATATGTTATTTTTTTCAAGGCCTCTTCATATGGCAGCCACAAGTATCCAATGTGTTCTGGCGACAATTTTATATCTTTAGTCTTTGTCTCTGCAACAAAAAAAGTGACCAGTTTAAAAATCCATGCAGGCTTTTTTTTCCCCATGCGCTTTTCCCTAAAAAAATACTTAATATGCTCCTTAAATCCAGGAATTATTTTTATGTCTTTTAAACCCGTTTCTTCAGCAACTTCTCTTTTAACTGTCCGCTCATAATCCTCGCCTTCTTCTATGTGCCCCTTGGCAAATTCCCAATGCCCGCCCTTTCTATTCATTGCAGGATAATGCAAAAGCAAATAGCGCGAAACGCTATTTTCCATTCTAAAAATTATAGCTCCTGCTGATTTTTCTTTAGGCACTTTACTTAAAATATTTTAATAATTCTTTAACTGGCAGCGTGTTTATAATATCTGATTTTTCAGCCCAGCCGCGGCGGGCCTGAGCGATGCCGAATTCTATAAAGCGCATCTGATCTTTTTGATGGGAATCAGTGTTTATTATCATTTTTACTCCTATTTTTTTTGCCATTTTAATATAAACATCTTTTAAATCCAATCTTTCAGGCCATGAATTAATTTCTAAAATTGTTCCGGTTTCTTTGGCTTTCTTTAATATTTTCTCTAAATCAACCTGATATTCGTCTCTTTTTTGGATTATTCTGCCTGTTGGATGTGAGATTATATCAATATTTTTATTTTCCATTGCCTTAATAATTCTTTCTGTCATTTCTTTGCGCGGCATTTTCATTGAAGAATGGACTCCTGCGATAACATAATCTAATTTTTCTAAAACTTCGTCTTTTATATCAACCGAACCGTCATTTAAAACATTTGTTTCGCACCCGTGCAAAATTATAAAATTTTGTTTTTTAAATTTTTCGTTTATTTTTTTTATTGCTTCATGCTGTTTTAATAATTGTCTTTCATCGAGCCCGTTTTCTATCCTCAAAAATTTTGTATGGTCAGAAATTCCTATATACTCATATTTTAAATCCATTGCGGAACGCGCCATTTCTTCAATTGAATTTTCCCCGCCGTTCCAGTCTGAATGGCAATGCAAATCACCCTTAATATCTTTATAGCTAATTAAATTTGGCAATTTTTTTTCAATAGCTAATTGTATCTCTCCGCCGTCTTCTCGCATTTCAGGCTCGATATATGGCAAACCAATTGCTTTATAAACTTCTTGTTCTGTTCTGCCAATCATTTTTTTTCCTTTAAAAACCCCGTATTCGTTTAGTTTTAATCCTTTTGAAATCGCAATCCTGCGAGTTGCCACATTGTGCTCTTTAGATCCTGTAAAATACTGGAGAGCTGAACCGAAACTTTCTTCTTTTACAACCCTTAAATCAACGTCAAAACCCTTTTTTAAATGCACTGATGATTTTGTCGGGCCCTTTGCCCAGACTTTTTCTATGCCGGCCAAAGAAACAAAAAATTTATTAACTTTTTCTGCCTGCCTGCCGGCAGGCAGGGCTTTCACAGCTACCAAAATATCAACGTCTCCAATGGTTTCTTTCATTCTCCGTGCGGATCCCGCAACGCTGATTTTTTTGACTTCTTTTAGATTTTCTAATTTTAAAATTATTTCTTTAACTGCTGGCATAATAAAACCGACCAGCGACCTGCCTTTATCAACCTTTAAAAATTCAATTCCCTGCAATATATTTTTTTCTGTTTTTTCGCCAAAACCAAACAGAGGAGCTATTTTATGGGCTTTTGCTGATTTTTCTAATTCTTTAACTGTTTTTATGCCTAACTTCTGATATAAAATTTTTGCCTTCCTGGCGCCCATTCCTTCAATTTTAGTCATTTCTGTAAAATCAACTGGCAATTTTTTCTTCAATTTTTCGTAATTCTGAATTTTTCCTTCTTTTATATATTCTTCAATTTTTAAAGCTAAATTTTTTCCGATAGTCGGAATTTCCTCCAACCCGGCTAATCCTTTATCGAGATAAATTTCTTCAACATCTTCTTCCAGCGATTCTAAAGCCAAAGCCGCTTTTTTATAAGCAATCGGCCTGAAATCTTTTTCACCAGTTTCAAGCAGAGAAGCGATGTTAAAAAATATTTTTGCTATTTCCTGGTTTTTCATCTTTTAAAAATATATTTACGGCTCTACAACCGGCTTTTCTGTTGGCATCATACTGCTCTCTTTACTTCTAGGATAAACTTCATTTTTTACTAATAAAAGCAAAAGTGCAGAAAACGAGCTAAGCAAACTTACAAAAATGAAAAGAATTTTAAATCCAAAAGCCGCCGCAATCAGTCCTCCTAACCCGCCTGCTATGCCAGCTCCCATGCCTATAGATGTTGTCTCCATGCTCCAATTAAAAGCTTCCTTGCCTTTATCTATGTGCCGGGTAAAAATAGCCAGCCACGAAGGCAAAGCCATTGCCATTCCAACAGCGTGGACAATTTGGAATAAATAAATATGCCAAGCAGCTGAAGAAAAAAGATAACCTATTGGCACTAAAGCTGTGATGAGGGTTCCTATCACCATAAACCAAAAATCATCTCTCTCGCCGTATTTTTTATCCAAAAACCAGCCAATTGGTATTTCAAAAAGAGATTTTGTTATCCAATAAAACAAGGCTGCAAATCCGGCAATTTCGGCGGCTTTTAACGAGTCGCCGCCGGTAATCCTTTCTAAAATAAATATGGCGAATATGGGCGATAAAAGGCCCCAACCTAAGTTTAAAAAGAAATCGCTGGTTATTAATATTTTTGTTATTTTATTAATTAATTTTCCCATAAATTTTATTTAATTTTATATTTTTCTATTATACTACTTTTCCTTATTAAAAAAACCGCCTTAAATAAAAAGGCGGCGTTCTTAATCTTGGTTAGCTAATTTGGTACTTTATATCCTTGATTTTATAAACCGTTTTTACCGGAGAAGAAATTACAATTTCATCTCCTATGCTGTGGCCTAGAAGCGCTTTCCCGACCGGCGATTCATTGCTGATTTTTCCTAAAGCAGGATTTGCCTCAAGCGTCCCTACAATCATAAACTCATCTTTCTTATTATGGCCGACTTCTACTTTGACCTTAGCGCCCAATTGTATAATATGCCGCTTTTCTTTAGCGGGATTTTTTATTAGCTCGTAATGCTCTAATATATTTCTAATTTCTTCGATTCTGGACCTCAAGAAACTCATATCTTCCTGAAAGCTGATAAATTCCGGATTTATATCTTCAGATTCAAAAATTTTAGGCGCCTCTTGGCCAGCTGATTTAGCCCGCTCAAAACCTAGAAGCTCTTCATACTCCTTTTTAAGCTCTTGCAGTTTTGTCTTTGTTATGTAAAAAGTTTTACTGTCCATAAAAGGTTTCGGGGTAATTACAATTTTATCCTTAGCAATTTTCGCTGTCAAGCCCTAAACTGATAAAAAATTAGAACAATGTTTTCTGATTTAATAATTTTTTCTTTTCTGTTTTATCAAAAATTTTAATCTTGCCGTAAACACCGTCATATCCTGGCTCTATATTAACTTTTTTATTTCTTACTCTTATAACTCCTTCTGCAATTTCAGGCAAACTCTTCTCTTGTATTTGAAGGCCGTCCGCTTCTAATAAAATTTTAAACTCGCTTCCTAAATTTGTAATTAAATTATTATACAACTTTGAAACTTCTTTGGAAACACCAGACATTCCTATAGCATCGGCAATTATTTCTTCTAATGGTATCAAGCTTTTAAATGGAATGGCGCTCTCCGGCGCAAAACCCTCTGGCCTGTCAGCTAATTCTTCCACCCTGTTCAAAACGCCTATTACTAAAGGTTTTCCGCACCGGGGGCAGATATTATTATATTTTTTTGATTCCTGGGGAGATAAACTTAAATTACATAATCTGTGTCCGTCATAATGATATTTTCCTTCTTCTGGAAAAAATTCTATTGTGTATAAAAATCTTTTAGGGTCTTTGGCTTTTATCGCATCTGTTATCGCTTGATAATTAACATCTGTATCAAAAACGTTTGCCTCCCTGCCGATTTTCTGCGGCGAATGCGCATCGCTGTTTGATATTAAAGTGATTTTGTCTAACTGCGACAGCCTCCAGTTCATAGCAGGGTCAGAACTTAAACCTGTTTCAACCGCATAAATATATTTTGTGTAATCTTCGAAACATTCTTCCAAAGAATTAAATCCAGATTTTGACCCGAACACAGAAAACCAAGGCGTCCAGGCATGAGCTGGCACAACTAAACAATTTTTATCTGCGTTCAAAACAATTTTCGCTAACTCTTTTGCATCTAATCCTAAAATTGGCCGGCCATCTGCTTTTAAATTTCCTATCTGGTTTAACTTTTCGTTTATTTTTTCAACGGCATTTATTGATGGTGCAAAAATAACTATATGAACTTTTCTTACCTTGCCTCCCTTTGAATAAATGCAGCTTATCTCCGAAGTTAAAATAAATCTCGTGCCAGAATCTAACTGGCGCAGTTTAAAAAGACCGGGCTCTGCCGGCTCTAATTTTTCTTTTATTTGTTTGAACCATTCTGGGTGCGTAAAGTCGCCAGCGCCCAAAACTTTAATGCCTTTAATCTGAGCCCATTTATCCAAATTTTCCAAATCCATTGATGGCGAAGTGGCTCTGGAATATTTTGAATGAATATGAAAATCCGCTATTAATTTCATAGCAATCCGCCTTGGTAATTTAGTTTATAAATATTCTTGCCTTCTAAAAAAATATATTCTTGGCCGGAAAATTCTTCCATGCTTCCTTGCCCTGTATCTTGATATTTAAACTCTCTTTTTTCAAATTCGCAACTTTCGCCAAAACGGCATTTTTTAGACAATCTCAGTAAAGAATCTTTCAAAAATTTTTCTGCATTTTTATCAATGTAGCTTCCAATATAATTCATTCCCCACACCGGCTTATTGTTCTTGTAAACAATTTCCTGTCCGATAAATTTTTTCTTTTCTGAAAAATAAATATCGCGGTAGAAATAATCTCCTTTTTGAAACTCTAATTGCAAAGACCCTAAAAGCCGCGGATTGTCATTAAAAGTAGCATTGCTGGCGTAAGTATTTGCCCTCGCTTCTGATATAAATTCTTTTAACCCTTCTAAATTAATTGCTTTGCTTTCTTGGAACCACGTATCTTTAAAATCGAATTTGCCGCCCGACTCAAAAGCTTTAATCAACAATTTGCCTAATTCTTTTATATTTATTAAATATTTTGAATATTTATCTTTGCTTTTAATATCTAAAGGCGCTTGAAATCTCAATAGCTTTTTTCCGTCCGCAGACATTACAGAATCTGCAATATCTTTGAAACGAAGGGAGGGTATTAGCCAAATATGCTCATTTATTTTTTGTAGAACTTCGTCAAAAGAAACAAAAAGCAGATAAAAATCTTTGTCTGCTTTAAAATCATCTTGCAGAAAATCTTTTACAAAACTATTATTTTCTTTAGACCCAATAAAACTATTTACTTTAAAAGAAAAACCCTTCTCTTTATATTCTCCTCTTCGCTCAACAATCAAATCAGCCCCCTTAGCATCTTTTTCTGGCTTAAAAGTTATCAGCCTGCCTGAAGCCCCTGCAGTAATCTGGTCAATAATCTTGTTTTCTATCTCTTCTTGTATGTTTTTTGGCATTTTAATTTAAAATTTCACAATTTGAAAATTGATTAAAAATTGCCAGCCCGAGGCTGGTCCGCCTTGGGCGGAAAAATTGAGAATTTTAGATTTTAAAAACTTTATATCCTTCGTGAACTTTCTCTTGCACCTTTAAGCCGACCGAATCGCCTTTTTTTGCTGACTTTACTTCTTCGTGCTCAATCTGCATAGAACCGACTGTTTGGCTGAAATCCGTGTTTTCTCCGCCAGATATGCGTATAGTATCACCCTCATTTAGAGAAGACAATAAATCAATAACCGCAACTCCAATATTGGAAAAATAATGGGTAATCTTGCCTATTAATTTCCCCTCTTCTTTATTTGCCATAATTCTATTTTTTAAGTTTTTCTATTTTTTAAGTTTTTAGATTCTTAAATCACGACCTTTTCTACTTTTACTTTAACAAAAGAAACAATATTTATCAATCAAAAACCGCCCCGCTTTGCGGGACGGGCTTTGAGTGAGGGGGTTTATAATTTTCAACGACTTCGGCTTGTTTCTCGAGCCCAAATTCGGACAATGAATTTAGGTATATACTTTAACCTCTTTCGTTAAAAACTATTCTGTCCTTGAGAATAAATCTCTCACCCCCTCATATTTGCTATTTTATTCTTTAAACCCGGCGTGTCAAGTGTTTATTCACCATAAAAACACTAATTATCCCCAATTTATCTACTCTTTGTGCCCTCGACAGGAATCGAACCTGTATTTAAAGTTTAGGAAACTTCCGTCCTATCCGTTGAACGACGAGGGCATTAAAACTATTATCACATTAACATATTTTTTGCTATTTCGCAAGTTGCTATTATACAAAGAATTCTGATACAATAAACCAATATATTTAAAATCTGTTAAAAAAATGAAACCAACATCGCCAATCATAGAAATCGCAAAAAAAGTCTGCCCGGCGGTAATAACGGTAATAGTTTCAAAAGATCTGCCAAAAGCAGAAAACTTTTATTCTTTTCCATTTGGCGGAAAAGAATACGTAATGCCAAAATTAGAAAAAGGCCAAAAGGGGAAAATAGAAAAAACACAAATTGGCGGAGGTTCTGGATTTATTATTTCAGAAAACGGATATGTTTTTACCTCAAACCATGTGGTAGCTGACACCACGGCCGATTATACAGTCATTGTTGACCCAAAACGCAAATATCCTGCAAAAGTTTTATCAAGAAATCCCATAAATGATACCGCTGTCTTAAAAATAGAAGGCAAAAATCTTCCGCACTTAGAGTTAGCCGATTCAAATAAAATTGAGCTAGGCGAGGAAGTTGTGGCAGTTGGAAACGCTTTAGGCGAGTTTACAGACACTTTATCAGCTGGAATTGTTTCTGGATTATCCAGATTTATCACAGCTTTCGGAGGAATAGACCATCAAATGCAGAATTTAAGGGGTTTAATACAAACAGACGCAGCAATAAATCCTGGCAATTCTGGCGGACCTTTAGTTAATATGCAGGGCCAGGTGATTGGAATCAACACGGCTATGATAATGGGAGCCCAGAATATCGGCTTTGCTATTCCCATAAATTACGCTAAAAAAGATTGGCAGGAAGTTAAAAAATACGGCAAAATAATAGTTCCGTTTTTAGGGGTAAAATATGTTTTGATATCTAAAGAAATGGCGGCAATGAATAAGCTTCCGGTAAATGACGGAGCGCTGGTTGTGCGAGAAGCGCTAGGCGAATCGCCGGTTGTAAAAAATTCTGCCGCAGACCGGGCCGGTGTTAAAGAATGGGATATAATTATAGAATGCAACGGAGAAAAAATAACAATGAAAAATCCGCTGGCAAATATTTTGCAAAAATGCAAAATCGGCCAGGAAACTATTTTAAAAGTTTTAAGAGACGCTAAAAAAATAGACCTGAAAGTAAAACTGGAAGAAAAAGTTTAGCGCGGAGTTTTGTCGGTTAGGCCTCTGCCTTTGAAAACATATAAGTTCCTATTAAAAATAAAATCAGCATGAAACCGAATATCACCCCGAAATCTAAAAATATATTTATATGAGAGCTTAATGTTAACGACCCCCTAATCCCGTCCACGCCATAAGTTAACGGATTGAAATTTATCAAAGCGCGGAGCGAGGGGGAAATATTATCTAATGGGAATAGCGCTCCGGATAAAAAGAAAATGGGGGCCACTATAAAATTCATTATTATGGGAAAGGACTGCATATCCTCCAGCTTTGAGGCTATGGAAATTCCAGCGGCAGTAAACGCGCAGGCAATCATAAACATAAATAATAAAGCCACCAGACTGTAAATCCAGCTGGGATTGAATCCGAAAATCAGGGTTATTGCAAAAACAATCAAACCCTGAACCACTGCCACGGTCGCCCCGCCAAGAGTTCGTCCCAGCATTATGTGAAATCTTGGGACCGGCGCCACTAAAGTTTCTTTTAAAAATCCAAACTGCCTGTCCCAAATAACTTCCATTCCGTTGAACATTGAGGTAAACAAAATTGTCATAGCCATTATGCCCGGAGCCAAAAATTGTATATAATTTCCCTCGCCTGCTTTTTCATATATAGGGCCCAAACCAAAACCCAGCGCAACAAAAAATAGCAGAGGTTGCCCCAAAGCTCCAAGCATCCTTCCTCTTGACCTCCAATACCTCTTTAATTGTCTCAGCCACATTATATAAACTGCTTTCATGTTTAAATAAATAATAAATTTACTTTATCTTGCTCCCCACATTCTTCCCTGTAGTTTTGCCCTGTCTTTCGCGGTTCCTGCTTGCTCTCTTATTTCACTGCCCGTAAATTCAAGAAAGGCCTTTTCTAAAGAATTTGTTTTGGTCTGTTTTTTTAATTCTTCAGAAGTTCCGTTAGCAATTATTTTTCCGTTGTCTATTATGGCGATTTTATTGGCTGTTTTATCCGCCTCCTCTATATAATGCGTTGTAAAAAAAACAGTCATCTGCTCTTCTTCGTTCAGTTTTTTTATGTATTGCCACAAATGGCTCCTTGTCTGAGGGTCCAGCCCCAAAGTCGGCTCGTCTAAAAATAAAATTTTGGGATGGTGAATAAGCCCCCTTGCAATTTCCAGCCTTCTTTTCATTCCTCCTGAAAATGTTTTGACAAAATTGTTCTTCCTTTCATGCAAGCCGACAAATTTTAAAAGCTGCTCTATACGCTCTCTTCTTAAATCTTTCAGAACATTATACAGAATTCCGTGGAATTCAAGATTCTCAAAAGCAGTCAATTCATTATCCAAACTTGGATCCTGAAACACTATTCCAAAAGATTTTCTAACCTCGTGCATTTGCTCTGCAGCATCAAACCCATTTATAAAAACTTTGCCGCTGTCTGGCCTAAGTAGAGTTGTGAGCATTCTGATTGTTGTTGTTTTTCCTGCTCCATTGGGACCCAAAAAAGCAAAAATCTCTCCTTTTTTTACATCAAAGCTTATATCGTCAACAGCTGTAAAGTCTTTAAATTTTTTTGTAAGATTTTTTATTTCAATAATACTTTTCATATAATATCTAGTCTTTTTCTATTTTGTTTTTGAAATGGCTCCGGTTGTATAAATATTATAAGGATTCCACAACATAAAGCCATCGAAATCATTCCCCAGTGCATCTTTAACTGCTTTTATTTCCTGTTTTACCATGTCAGCTGTATAATCAGCTCCTATATCAAAATCTTGTAGCCACGGCCTGAATTTAGATGATGGTTTTATGGTTAAATCAGAATTTAATATTTGCTGGGACTCAGCGGCAGGAGATCCTTGAACCTCGCTATTTTTTATTTTTTCTGATTGCAAATAAAATTTTTGCCTGTTAAGCGCGCTTTGCATTGAATATTCCACAACTTGATAAGGATGCTCTGCAGGATTTTCAAAACCAATAAAACCTGAAATATAGTGCGATGGATAAACCATAGGAGATAAATAATCAAAACTTTCAAAAGCATCTTCGAGTATTTGGCCGATACCCATATCATCAGTATTAACTGTTGTCTGGCCGAATAAATCTGCAGATATTTTTTCACCAGCCAACTGCTGTCTCAAATATTGAAAAAATTCTTTTATAATCTCGCTCTTTGGAATTTTTTGGTCCCAAACAGGAAAACCTAAATTTTCCATATCGCCGTCTGATGGAAACCTGATATAGTCAAAATTTATTTCATCAAATCCGTGGCTCAAGGCGTCTTTTGCCAGAGAAATATTGTAATCCCAAACCTCTTTTGAGGCAGGGTCAAGCCAAAAAAGCCTGTTATTATCTTGCCATAAAACAGGGTTTTCTTTGTCTGTTGTTTTTAGCTTGTTATAAACTGCCAAATCTGGCCTGGCTTTAGAGTATAATGGGTCTTCAAAAACAGCTATCCTGCCTATAACATAGATATTTTTATCATGAAAAAATCTGACTAAAGAATTAATATCTGCAATCGCATCGACACGCCCATCACTGCCTTTGATATCAACTGCAACTGCGTTAATTTCTGTTGTTTTAAAAAGATTGGTTAGATAATTAAGATATGATTTTGTCCCAGCTGAATAACCTGTAACATAAACTGCTTTTATAACTCCCGGCGGATTGCTTAATTTTTGCGGAAGCAGAGGCAGCTGAGGCGGAAGCAATTCTTGTATTTTTTTATCGTTAGTTTGAGTGTTGTTAATCTCGGTTAAAACATTTCTTTGGCTGTTAGACAGCGTATCTGCTTGATACGGTGCAAAGGCATTAATATCTTGCAGAAAAAAAGAAATTCCAGCTGTTAGAGCTTCTATCATTATTAAAACAACAAAAAGGTTTTTTAACCTTGAGAATTCCATGATTTTCCAATACCTTATTCTGATGTTTTTCCGTCGAATTCCGGTCCGTCAGCTTCTGCTTCGGCTTTTGTTTTTCTTACAATACCGTCTTTGTGGTGAGCCGGAGAATAAATAGTGTAAAGATTTAATCTGTCTGTGACAGAAGTATTAATGACATTGTGTTGGCTCCCTGCAGGAACCACAACTGCTGTGCCGTCTTTTACCTCATATTCATTGCCGTCAATAATGCATTTGCCTTGGCCTTTTTCAAAACGAAAAAACTGGTCGTTATCTTCATGGATTTCCATGCCAATTTCTTCATTTGGAGCCAAAGACATTAAAACCAACTGGCTATGTTTTGAAGTATAAAGAACTTTCCTAAAATTCTCATTTTCTAATGTATCCTTTTCTATATTTGAAACATATCCTTTCATATTTTTTATTTTAATAATATTTATTTTGTAAAGTATATAGAATTTAATATTTGGTTTATTTCATTTTGATTATTATTAAAATAATACTCTCCCATTGACCAATCAAGCTGATAAAATTTATTACCGCCATCTATAAAAATAGTTATAGCCTTTCTCGGCGTTGTTTCGCCCGTGTTAAGATTTTTGTCAGTTCCGTTGTTTCGGACAATTTTATGAGCATTTTTCCCATCAATAGTTATATCATCAGATTGCAAAACATCTTTTTGAACGGAAATATCCATTTTAAGCCAATCATTATAACTGACGCCTTTGGGTATATCTTGTTTTATAATTTCAAAAAGTTGCGCGCTCCTAACTTCGTGAATCCATAAACTTGGATCTGGGTCTTTTTTGAAACCAACACGAGCGGTTTGCATTCCATTACCCGCTCGGTTTATTAAGCAGGTTTTGATTTTGCAGGCGATCAAGGAGAATCGAACTCCCATCACCGGTGCCACAGACCGGAGCTTTACCATTAAGCTATGACCGCCATGTATTTATATTTTTTCGTTATGGCAATGTACCAAATGATGGCAATTTTGGCACAAAAATATTAAATTTTTAACATTATTATTTTTTCTGTTTTTATCAAGATGATGCACTGCTAACACCCTTTCGTCTTTGCAACTGCATAATTTACAAACTGGTTTAACATGGTTTTCGATAAGTAAACTTTTATGCAAAATATTCTCGCCGCCCTTCCAATTATGATGGCGAACCCCTCTAAATTCTTTATTACGCCATAAAGTCTGACATGACTTACTGCAAAAAAATTTACCGCTTTTAGAATGACTTATTTGTTTAGGTGCTTTCCATGTCTTTTTACCACAAATAAAACATGCTATAAATTTTCCTCTCTTTAACCCTTCATGATGACATTTTGGCGAACAATACTTTCCCCAACCTATTTTTAACCAACTTGGCTTTGCGTAAAATTCCTTTTTACATTTTTCGCAATTAACTATTGGCATTAATCAATTATATCACCCGAAGAAGGTAAGGTCAAAGCACCAATCTGTGGAAATTGATCGTGTGCCCTCAATAGGAATCGAACCTATATTTCAAACTCCGGAGGTTTGTGTTTTATCCATTAAACTATGAAGGCGCTTCTTAAAACAATAATGTTATAAAATATCCCATTATTGCCAATAAAGCAACTGGTGGAAGCGCTGGAATAGGTTCGGGGTACCCTTTGGGTCCCTTTTGGTTTATAAAAAGATAATAGCTGAATAAAGAACCTAACAAAGAAAAAATTACCACAATCAGCGCCTTTAAAAAACCAAATGGAACCACAGACACTGCCAATAAATTCGGAAAAACAACATCTCCTCCGCCTAAAATTAAAAAATTACCGCCGGGCTTAACCCTGCTTAAACTATCTTTAAAATATTTAATTTCTTTTGGAATAATAAAGCCCAAAATAACTTTTTTATCAATCATCTCTTTTGCCATAGCCACCATATGTTTTGTTTTGTAAACTGCAATAAAATCATAAAAAGAAAAAATTACCAGTAAAATAACTACAATTGACGGCTCAAACCCTAAACCAAAAAAGCTTGCGGCTCCCGCTAATCCTAAAACTATTAAAATATCATGTACCCAAACTAGTGAAAACTCTAACCACATTGCAATTAAAAAACCTGCTATCAAAACAGCGCCAAACACCGGCATAAACAAATTTAAAATAGTCATTGAACCCCAAAAACAAGTAATTATAAAAAGCCCTTTATATATTAATTCTTTAAACTTACCGGCTTTTTTATAAGAAACAAAAAGCAAAACAAAAAAAGTAACAAATAAAAAAGAAAACAAGAAATCCTGCAGAGAAATTGTCGGCAGATAAATTTTCTGCACCTTTACTAATTTATTTAACTGAAACCCACTTACAATAGCTAAAATAGAGGTTATTAAAAACAAACTTCCTTCAATTGCAAAAATCTTCCAAAATTGTTTTTGAAATTCTTTTCTTGCCTTCTTTTCTTTAATATTTTTCGGCGGCTTGTATCTCATATAAGATTATTTTACCAAAAAACTGGCCAAAAGCCAGTTTTTTTTATTAGTAAGTTTATTTATTAACTCTTGAAAATCTGGTGAATCCTGAACAGGGGATAATTTCAATTCCTTGTTTTTCTAATTCGTCCATAAATAAATTTACGCCCAATGAATCAGATGAAATGTGGCCTGCAATAACAATGTTAATGTGGGCTAATTCTGCTTCTTTTTTATGCTCTTCAGAAATATGCATGCCCACGCTGGTGCCGATTCCGGCATTTGCCATTTTTTCATAGAGTTTTGGCGAACCTTCAGTGCCTCCTGTTATTTCAGACATTGCTATTTTCCCGCAGCGATTTTCCGGAGAACCGACAAAAATTTTAGGTCCAACGCCAATTTTCATTGCTTCTTTATACTCTGGAATCTCTTTTAAAACACTTATTAATTCTCCAACTGTTTCTGGCTTTCTTTGCTCAATATAATCTTTCAGAAATTTAGCCGCCAAATTATCGCAAGGGGTGTGTGAGTTCATTAAATTAAACCCTAACAGTTTTGCCGCATCAACTGTTCTTTGGTGATTAGCTGAATTTACCCCTCTGGAAACCTCTGAAATTCTTTCTTTCATTAAACCCTCTGCAATATTAACAGGCACTCCATAATAATTATAAACATCTATTTGCAAATCCATTACATCAGCCAATTGCGCCAAGCCCTTGCCTATTGGATGATGAGCAATAATTAAATCAATGTTTCCCAATTCCTTCGCCATTAAAATTTCTTCAGGCCCAATATCAATTCCAACTAAAATTCTTTTAATTTCTTTGTCATCTGTAATATTGTAAACTCCTGAATCTAAATACGGATTTTCCAATGCTTCTTTATCAAAATCTTCTTTTTGCTCTGGCGACAATTTTTCAAATTTTTTCTTTTTATTATCTAATAATTTTTGCACGCCATCTTTGCCGCGAAAATCCGCCTCCATCCCCATTTTAACAGATAAATCTTTAATATCATTTACTTTCATGGTTTTTATTTATTTTATCATATACTTCTTTGATTAATTCTTCCTGTTTTTTTATATCTAAAAACTGCCGCCTTATGCGGGCTTTTTCTGTACGAATAAATTTTCTAATTGACT
>Ga0209210_1001184_pt1 | contig 22768 bp, 25 predicted proteins | sample RifGroA1_FD_183991 | JGI IMG/M metagenome (GOLD analysis project Ga0209210, IMG submission 183991) | Contaminated groundwater microbial communities from Rifle, Colorado, USA - Rifle Groundwater A1 (SPAdes) (version 2) | ecosystem: Environmental > Aquatic > Deep subsurface > Groundwater >...
TCATGTCGGGAGAAATGAAGATAGCCACTACAATGGGAGAAAAGTCGGGGGAGATAGAATTGAGGGGAGCTGGAGAAATCCGCCAGATGGTGGAAAGTGGTATCTCAAAAGAGATATGAAAAACTCTAAACTCTATAAAGGAGGAATTGACGACCCCTACCTCTCCGATTGGGCATATTTTGAATTAGAAATATTAGATTGAATTTGAATCGCGCAAAGCGAGGAGGGATGATGGATAAAAATCCAAAATCTCGCCTCGCTTTTTTAATGCAAATAACGCGCGTAAACAAAAGGGTTAATAACCGTAGCTTATGCCCCACATTGTATTGAGAATAAAATTGATGATTCCATAAGCGGAAAACATTATAGCCATACCGATAATTCCCCAAAGCATATGCTGTCCGCCCTTTTTTCTCTCATCCGGGTCATCTGATTTTTTTATGAACTCAAAAACTCCGTAAAGAAACAGAAGCAAAGCCAATCCGAAAATAAGATAAATAATCGGATTTAGGATGAAATATTCAATGTTATACAGAAGCTGGTAAAAAGTATAACCTACGGTATTCGTTGTTCCTTGGGCATTTGCGATGCTGAATAAAAGATCCATAGATTGGCTTAATTAAAGAATATTTAAGAAAACTAGAAACTTTGACTGGTTGGAAGGCCTGGCAATGTCGGCGCGCTGGTTGTCGTAAAACCAAATGTGTTGCTCAAAACATTAACTATCCCCCAAACCGAAACCATAACAAACAGCGCAATGATTCCGTAGATCATTTTTTCTTTAGCCACACCCTTTTTTTCTTCATCGGCGGCGATCATATAACTAAAAGCGTTGTAGACGAAATAAATTACCGCGATGGCAATAATAATCGGCAAGACTGATTTTAATATATTGTTTGCCAAGGTAAACAATGAATTGGCGTCAGTAACGCTATCCGCAAGGACCAAAACCGGGAGAGCGTACAAAGAAACAATTGAAATGATTTTTTTCATAATAAAAATTAAAATAATTAATTTGATAAACCGTCTTTTTATTTAACTCTCAAATTATACAACCCCTATAATAAAAGGCAATGCGGGTTGTGGATAGCCGAAGAAATAGTTGCTAGCTGCTTAGGTTGAGATGTCAATTTCCGGCAATTCAGGCGGACTTTCGCCATCACCGCCATTTGCGTCGCTATCGCCAGTATCACCACCGCCGAAACCGCTATTCCCTGATCCACTACCGCTCACACCGCTTCCTCCGCCGCCACCATACCCCCCACCATATCTGCCACTGCCTATGCCGTATCCGCTCCCGCCATATCCGCCACTTCCGTAATAATAGAAAGAATTGTTGTTATTATCAAGGCCGAAAGTGTTGTATACCACTCTGACAAGTCCCCAAACCGAGACCATTACGAATAGCCCGATAATCCCATACATCATTACATTTCTGCTTCTTGCCTTGTCTTCCCCTTCGGCAATAACATATCTGAATACGCCCCAGACGAAGACTATGACGGAAATGGAAATGAGAATGGGAATTGAAGCGCCTATGATATTCAGAAAAAAGCCAATGATGCTGCAAAATGTCGGGTAACTGGAACCGCCGGAACAATATAATAATCCGCCACTGCCGCCAAAACTGCTCCCTCCAAATATATTGCCCCCGATGGTAGTGTTTTGGTCGTAATTATAATAATTGTAACCGTCTTGACCCCGTATAAAAGCAAAAGTGAATATCGGCAGAATAAATAAAAATAATCCGACAAATAATCCTAATTTTCCAAGTTTAATATTTTTCTTCATAATCTTAATATTTGTATTTAAAAATTATTTTAACCTAAAACCTAACACCTATAAACTAAAACCTTCTGCGTATTCAAGATCTATTGATATATTCCAGTTGAAACATTACTGATAGTGCTTTGTATCACAGTGGCTATAAGCACGGCGCCAAGAAGGACGGCGATGCCGATTACAGTGTAAAGAAAAGCTGTCCTCGCCGTTTTAAGCTTTTCGGGGTCGCCTCTCGCGCTGACAAAGAGAAAACCGACATATATTATAGCCAAGACGGAAAAAATCGCTCCGATCTGAAACGCGAGCTCAAGAATCATATAGATGAAAGAAGGCAGGTTGTTGATTTTGTTGCCGAGGGGATTGTCCAGGGTGATGATGGTGTCGTTTTTTGTACCATTATTTTCAGTGTCCAGAGCAAATAGCGTAACAGGTTGAAAATAAAATGAAAAAATTATTGATAAAACAATCATTCCCGCGATTAAAACAGATTTATTTTTTGTTGATTTGTTCATAAATTATTTTATGTTTCTTAGTTAGTTGTCACCAAAATCAAACTGGAGATCTTTCACATCCGTAACACCCCTATTGTTATCCCCGATATTATACTCGCCACTATCGCCGTCGCTGATATTTCCACCGCCACCTCCGCCACTCCCGCCGCCTGATCCGCTTCCCCCACTTCTCAAAAAATTGGTTTCGGAATTTTTGAAATCAGAGCCAAGAAGAGCGTTGGTGATGGTATAGACGATAAGCCAAGCGGAAATTATGAAAATAAACCCGATTAAAACACTTTTAAAAATACCGTGCGCGCTTTCAATTTTGCCGGGGTCTCCCGCGGCCGATATGTAAAGATAACCGGCGTAAGAAAACGATATGGCCGCCAAAGGGATTGAAATATAAAGAATAAAGCTTATAACCCTGTTGACGAGCGTCATAAGCGCGTTAAAATCGCAATCAACTCCTTTGCACGGCACAAGCTGAAAATCTTCGTCTTTCGGATTGCCACTGCCGACATAGTCCGCGGTATAACCAGTGAACGGAAACATCGCGCTCAAAAAAAACAAAGATGTTATGAAAATTTTTGCCATATTTATCAAAAATTTATTCTTTAGACAGCAGATTTTGTATTTCCGAATCGGCGCGAATCACCGCTTCCCCAAGCCTGGACTTGCCCGACACGATTGATTCTAGCATATTCTGAAATATAGTTTTGGTCTCTTCCCTGTCCGGATCAAGCCAGCCTTTGGATATTATCGCGGAGGTGTAAAAAGTTGACACGACCGGATCAGCCGCGCCGATAGCCAACAAATCTCTTCTCACTGGAGGAAGTCCCGACGCCTTGCTCCATAACGAAATATTATCCTTGTTTGCGAGCGTTGATATCGCGTTAAAAGCGGACGACAATTTCTTGGAAGATTTAACCAAGGCAAACCCTTGAATTCTGCCGAAAGTTGTTTTCTTTTTCGCCTCTCTTCTCTGCGGAACGACAGCCGCGTCAAAATTGAGATTCGGGTTTTTCATCTTGATGTCGTTGAGCTCCGAAGCGAAACCGAAATAGACCGCCAAATCACCGCTCAAGAAATACTGGCGTGACAGAGGAAGCGAGCGATTCCATGAATAAGATTTTTTGGACGGATTTGAAAATTCGGTATAAAAACGAAGGGCAGCTTCCGAAGGGGGAATAGCAAATCCTATTTTATCTTTCAAAACGGTTATCGGCCTGTCATTATCAATCTTGACGATGGGATTCCCCGCTTGAAGAATAAGCAGGGAAATAATTTCTTTGGCGTTAGAGACATTCGTGAATTCGCCGAAAGACACGGCGCTTCTTCCGATATTGAGGCTGGAGTCAACTTCCGTGATCTTGCTGACTAAAGAAAAGAATTCATCCCAATAAGCCGGAGGCTGCGGCAAAAGAGCGTCAGTGAATATGTCTCTGTTCCAATACATCACTAAAGGATCAATTGACAAAGGAAGGGCGATAATTCCATCCGAAGAAAGATACAGTTCAGACTCTTCAATGAAAGCGTCTTTGAAAGCGCGTTCGGAAAGAGAGCCGTAAGGTATTGGATAAATTTTGTCCTGATGGCGGAGAATCTTGTCTTGAGGCAAGAGAATGGCATCCGGACCGGCACCCTTCGCGAGCGCTTCAATAAATTCCTTGTCAAAAAAATCGTCTTCTTTTTCAACATAATTGACCGATATTCTTGCGTCTTTATTTGAATTGACGCTCTCAATGTATTTGATGAAAACAGATTCGGGGATGATGCCCCAAACGGTTATGCTATCTACCGTTCCTCCGCCCGCTCCTCCGCGAAAAAGCGAGAACATAATAATGCCTATGACAATAAATATCGCGAATATCGCCGTGAGGATAAGTCTAAAATTGCTCATTGTTTTTTGAAAATTAACCCATAATGATGCTCGCCCGCGCCGAATTCTCTGTCAAAAATAAAATCGTTTTTCTGAAAAATTTCTTTCGCCGCGGACGGCGAAAGAACATCGCTCTGCCTCGGTCCCAAGCCGCCGAAAGATTCCAGCCAGTCTACTACAAGCACTCTGCCCCCGCTCTTTAAAATCCTTTTCGCTTCAAGACAGATAGTGTTTTTCTCCGCTATCTGAAAAAGAATATTGGCGATGATGACTGCGTCAACGGAACCGTCTCTCATCTTTGAACCGCCTATTTTTTCCACATCGCCCCAGATTATTTCAATGTTTGGCAAGTGTTCTATATTGGCTTGATTTTTTATTTTTTGAATCAATTCTTTCTGAATATCAATCGCGTAGACCCTGCCTTTGCCACCGACGGCTTTGGCGGCGGACATTGCGTAGAATCCGGAACCGGCGCCGAAATCAGCGACGAACATCCCTTGAGACAAACCGAACTTTTCAATATTTTTTGCCGGGTCGGAGAACATAATAGATGATTTAATAGAAGCGAAAAAATTTACTCCCACATTATATCAAGGTTATTAAAATAGACAAAATATATCAGAAGGTGGTAGGTGTTAGGTTGTAGGTTGTAGGAAAGAGAAGAAAAACCGATGCAAATTCCTAATTCCTAATTTCAGTCATTGGGATTTAGACATTGATTAGAAATTAGAAATTCGTCATTAGTAATTTTTATTATGGACACTGTCTGAAAATTTAAGTGATTATTGAGATTATTATAAACAAATCAAAGACACCAGACTATCGCCTTCTTTGAGCTTCATTATTCTGACACCTTGAGTCTGTCTGCCGAGAGACGGTATTTCTTTGCTGTCAACTCTTATAACTTGGCTTTTCTTTGAGATAGCCACTACTTCTTGATCTTCTTCGGTTATGATTTTTGAAGCGATGATATCGCCGGTCTTCGGCGTCACTTTCATCGTTCTTATTCCCGAGCCTCCTCTATTCTGCGTTTTGTATTCTTTGAGATCAGTTTTCTTTCCATAGCCATTTTGGCTTATCACGAGGAATGCCGGCGACTTGGCCTCTTTTTTGATAACATCGGCGCCAACGACGCTGTCACCTTTGCCAAGCCTTATCGCCCTTACTCCGGTGGCTCCCCTGCCCATTACCCTTATGTCGGATTCTTTAAATCGTATTGACTGCCCTTTGGAAGTGGCGATAATCGCCTCGTCTCCGGGCGCGGTGAAGGAAACTATTTTAAGCTCATCACCGTCTTGAAGAGTTATCGCCAATAGTCCGCTTCTGCGCACATCGTGGAAAGCTTCAGCGTCAACTCTTTTAGCCACTCCTTTTTTGGTAATCATAAGAAGCGAAAGCTTTAATTTCTTCGCCTCTTTCGGCATCGGCAAAACTGAAGTTACTTTTTCCTCGGCGCCGATGGATAGAAAATTCATTATTGACTTGCCTTTCGTCGCCCTCTTTCCTTCCGGCAATTCATACATCTTCACTTGATAGGCCTTGCCTTTGTCGGTAAAAAACAGGACATCGCTGTGCATAGTCGCGGTCAAAAAAGTGGTGACAAAATCTTCATCCTTGGTATCAAGGTCAACAACGCCGACTCCTCCGCGTTTTTGTTTTTTGTATTCATCGGGATTTGTCCTCTTGATATATCCTCCGGTAGTAAGCACGAGGACAGTTTCTTCGTCCGGAATCAAGTCTTCGTCGGACAACGCCTCCGCTCCCTGCTTCACGACTTTAGTCCTCCTCTCATCGCCGTATTTTTCTTTTATCGCTTTGAGCTCGTCTTTTATTATATTGAGAATTTTTTTTGGATTGGCCAAAATATCTTTGAGGATTTTGATAAGAACTTGGACAGCCTTGAGCTCGTCTTCAATTTTTTTTCTTTCCAATCCGGCGAGTTTCTGAAGCTTCATTTCCAAAATTGCGACAGCCTGCCTCTCTGAAAACTTGAACTCCTTCATCAAATTCTTTTGCGCTTCCGCGACATCTTTTGACTGCTTAATGAGCTTGATGATTCTGTCAATATGGTCAAGCGCTTTGGAAAGTCCCAAGAGTATATGTTCCCTGTCTTCCGCTTTTCTCAAATCAAATTCCGTTCTTCTTTTTATGACAATTCTTCTATGCCCGATAAATTCTTCAAGAATTGATTTCAAAGAAAGAGTTTGTGGCACTCCGTCCACCAACGCCACCATATTGAAATGAAATGTGTCCTCAAGCTGGGTGTGCTTGTAGAGAAAATTCAGCACTTTCTGCGGATGAGCGCCACTCTTCAAGTCAATCGCTATGCGAATGTCTTTGGCTGACTCATCGCGAAGACCTTTGATGCCCTCCACTTTCTTGTCTCTCACGAGCTCGGCTATTTTTATAATAAGCTCGGCTTTATTCACTCGGTAAGGGATTGAGCTTATGATAATCTGGGATATTCCTTTCTTGTCCTCAATAATTTCCGCCACGCCTCTCGTCACCACCCCGCCTCTGCCGGTGGAATAAGCGTGCTGAATGTCTTTTTTATTATAAATAATTCCTCCCACCGGAAAGTCAGGCCCTTTCACAAATTCAAGAAGGTCATCATTGGCCGCGTCTTTGTTGTCAATAAGATGAGTCGTCGCGTCCACAATTTCAACAAGGTTATGCGGGGGAATGTTGGTCGCCATACCGACCGCAATGCCCAGTGTTCCGTTCAAAAGCAAATTCGGAATCGCCGCTGGCAATACCACCGGCTCTTTTCTTGTATTTTCATAATTGGGACGGAAATCAACGGTGTCCTTATCAATATCACGGATCATTTCACTGGCAATGCGCGACATTTTCGCTTCGGTGTAGCGTTCGGCCGCGGCATTGTCCCCGTCAATGGAACCGAAGTTTCCCTGCCCGATAATGAGCGGATACCTGTAAGAGAAATCTTGCGCCATCTTCACCATCGCGTCGTAGACGGAAACATTTCCGTGAGGGTGATAATTACCCGTCACATCTCCGGTGATTTTGGCGGATTTTCTCGTCTTCGCGCCGGCATGCAACCCTATTTCATTCATCGCAAAAAGAATCCTTCTGTGCACAGGCTTCAAGCCGTCGCGAACATCCGGCAAAGCCCTCATCGTGATGACGGACATCGCATAATCAAGATACGACTCTTTCATCTCCGTCGTTATGTTTCTTGATATTATGCCTTTATCGGCTTCTTCTGGTATTTTTTCTTCTTTCATTTTTTTAATAATATATCATTTTCCCACAAAAATTAAAAATTATTTAACTTTCACTCTCGCATATTCTTGAACTTGGAAACGAAACATCCGAGTTCAAGGTTCTCAATCAGTTGGGGAAATATTTATTTTCTAAGGGCTTTTATAAGTTCACTTTCTTTGATTCCGTATCTTAATAAACACTTAATCACATCGCCATTTGCCTGTTTGCTCATACCCTCATAAATATTAACAATAAAACTTTCAAGTCCGTTAGTTAAAATGTCCGGTTTTCTTATGGCATAATGTGAACTGCCGCTATTGGGTTGAGTGGCTCGTAAACCTAATTTTTCAACCGCTTTATAGAATTGACTAAAGCGAATATTCCCTCTTGATTCCCAAAATTGCTTGTTTTTAGGTAAAAATTCGTCTGCCATTTTAGTTAAGAGAAAGCTAATGTTAATTCAGATACGGAACTTTTTATCCGTTCCGGTGATATCTTTGTCTTTATGTCAAACGCGGTATAAATTGCTTCTCTGATTTGAGATTGAATTTCGTAATCTTCTGGACAAGGGTTTGTACCTCCGGTAATAATACCTTCTACTTCATTGCATTTTGCCATCCAGCCATCTTCGGATTTATGGATTGTAAAGTGAAGCTCACCTCCTAATTCTCCTATTTGTTTACTCATTCTCTCTAGGGCTTTGAAAGATTCTGCTTCATTGCCTTTAAAAAACATAGCTTTTTTTTCATTTTTCATATTACTTGCATTATATACGCAATCTCTCAAATAAGCTAACAGTAATATATAAATATCCTAAAAAGTCAAGTGTCTGTCCCGCCAGCACTTTCATCTGTTCTTTTGCCCGACACCCAGTAATTTAACGAAATTTGAATACACTCCCGCCACATTATCCTTGATTGAAGAAAGAGGGGTAATACTGCTTAAGAGAGGCTTGCTATCTGATTCTGGCGCAGACGGCTTAATCCAAAACGAAGAAATCCAGACAAAAAAGATGATGGCAGTTATTGAAGCCGAAATAGTCAAGGCGATCATTTTTCTTTCCGCCGCCGGTTTCTTTCTTAATTTGTCCAAAAAATCAAACATACGCATAAGTTAGAAAGTTTATAAAGTCCATAAAGTCTGTAAAGTTAAGAATGCCGAAAAAAGAGTCTTAATTTTTTCTTTACTTTACAGACTTTATGGACTTTCGACTTTACACCGATTTTATCACCATCACTTCCGCCTCCTTGCCTTCAAGGTCTTTCTTCTTAAGAGTCAGTTTGTCCAGATGCTCTGCCCCCTCCGCTCCGGCTTCTTTCAAAAAGACTTTCAGGGTGTTCTTATCAAGGTCGCCCCCGTAATGCATCGGGATTATTATTTTCGGCTCAAGCGACACGGCGAATTTGTAAGCCGCAGACGGCTCAAGAACGCCATTTCCACCGATAGGAACAAACAAAATATCAATCCCATCAATAGCTTCTTTAGCTTCTTTAATATCCGGTTCGCCAATCGCTCCCAAAAAGAAAAGGCTCATTCCCTCCAATGTCACTGAGTAAACCGTATTGATTCGTTCCTTGCCTCCATAATTGGATTTCGTGGCGAAGCCTTTTATAAACACGCCTTTGACTTCGTATTCTCCCGGCCCGGATATCACAAATGGATCCTTTCCGGAATAAGAAAGATTTTCCACGCCGTTAAAATCAGGATGATTGGCGCTAATCAAAGCGACATCGGCAAAAAACCGGCTGTTCTTAAATTTGGAATCTTTAGAAATCGGATTAAATGCCAAAACTGTGTCTCCGAACTGCACTTTGAAAAATTCAAGTCCTTGGTGTGTGATTATCATATGAGCAATGATAACATAAAATTTAAAAAAACGCGCACATATCGTCATAAATAAAAAAAAGCCGAACCACATGATTCGGCTATGACAACTTATATCGGTGTTGTCAATTTCGCTCCTATCGTAACACGAGAATAGTCATAATCACGCCAAAAACAAAAGTAGAGCATGGGAATAAACGGTCTTCGATTGACCACTTTTTCGCCCCATAAATAGAGAGGACGCAACCGAAAGCGATACCACTCCATAGCCACCAACTTGACGGCTCGGGTAGAACCCACGCGTCATGCATGGCTGGGATTCCCGCAATCACCGTTGCAATTGTGCTCGCAACGATGGCGGGCTTTGCTCCAAGCTTCCACCAACAGACAAGAGAGACCGCAATCCCTATTGCTGAAATTGTCTCAATGGTATCCCAGCGCCATACGCCTTTCATCAGAAGAATAATAGTGACAAGAAAAGCGCTGAGGACAAATCCGGCAGGGAGCCACGGTCGTCTATTGCCTGCGGTCAGGCAATTTGTCAAAATAATACAATCTAAGACAGTCCACATCATCCAACTCACGACATTCTGGCGGATGTCGTGCATCGCCAAATAAACGGCGAAAGCGACAATCACCATGGCGGAAATAAGACCGCCCATAAAACCTATCTTTTGTTTCAAGAGCCACCCCCTTTTTCTGTTAGACTTTTAAAATTATCTCAGACAGTAATCCGCATCAAAGAACTGTCATAAAGTAAAGCAAATAAATGACTGATTGTCAATACTATGCAAAAGCGAATTTATAAGTATGCTTAGATCATTATTACAAGCAAACAGTAGCTAACCCTGCTTTTCCGGACAATGTCAGACTCAAGCAGAAACTGCTGTTATTTGTTTTTATGAATAAAAAAGATAATATTTTAGACATTAATAATTTAGAAAAAAGCGAGGAGTCGGCGGCGGCGGCAACTGAAGAAAAAAATTCTAAACCCAAAAAAGAAAATCTAATGGTGTCAATCTTCAATAAGGTTGACAACCTTCCTTCCGTCGGCGATTTGGTGGAAGGACATGTAATCGGCATAGAAAAATCCAGATTGTATGTGAACCTTCAGCCTTACGGCACCGGTATAATTTACGGAAGAGAGTTTATCGGCGCGCGAGACATAATAAAAAAAATAAACCCAGGAGACATCATTGCCGCGAAAGTGGTTGAAGTTGAAAATGATGACGGATACATAGAACTTTCTCTCAAGGAGGCCAGACAAGCGATGATATGGAGCGAAGCCGAAGAAGCCATAAAAAACAAAACAGTGCTTGACCTTTTGGTCAATGAAGCCAATAAAGGCGGACTTATCTTGAATTGGCAAGGTGTTGCGGGATTCTTGCCGGCTTCCCAGCTTAAAGCCGAGCATTATCCGAGAGTCGCTGACGGCGACAAAGACAGAATTCTTGACGAATTGAAAAAGCTCGTCGGACAAAGAATATCGGTCGTCATCATCGGGGCGACGCCAAAAGAAGGAAAACTGATATTCTCCGAGAAAAGTCCTGAATTTAAAGATAAAGAAAAAATCATAGAAAAATACAAAATCGGAGATGATGTAATGGGCGAAGTCACCGGCATTGTTGACTTCGGCGTGTTTATAAAAATAGAAGAAGGCCTTGAAGGATTGGTTCACATATCAGAAATAAACTGGTCGCTTGTGGAAGACCCAAGAAGCTTATTCAAAGTCGGCGATAAGTTAAAAGTGAAAATAATAGAAATCAAAGACGGAAAAATGTCCCTTTCGCTGAAAGCTCTTAAAGAAAACCCTTGGAAAGAAGCGGCAAAAAAATACAAAAAAGGAGATGAAGTGAGCGGAGTCGTCATAAAATTCAACAAATACGGCGCTCTGGCAAGCATTGAAGAAGGCGTGGCGGGACTGGTTCATATTTCCGAATTCGGAAGCGAGGCGAAACTCAAAGAGAAGCTTGAGCTTGGCAAAAGTTATCCTTTCAAGATTGCGTTGTTTGATCCAAAAGACCAGAAAATGACTCTTTCTTACGCGGAGAAAAAAAGTTAGTTTATAAAGTTATCAAGTAGGAAGTTTATAAAGTAAAGATAAAAAAATGTTCAACACCGAGTGTTGAACATGAAAGCGTAGAAAATTTCTAATTCCTAATATCTAATTTCTGATCAAATCTCAATGTCTAACACCCAACGAAGAAATAGCGAATTGAAAATTTAAGAAAAGCTTTACAAGGAGACTCCTTCAACTTGGATGTTTCGTTTCCAAGTAACAGAGGGGGTGGATTTCCGTTTTCACGGGAATGACAGATGGAGGTGTGAACAATTACTTATCTGACAGACGGTTGACAGCTGGCTAATATTATGCTAGCCTATGTGCAGTAAATAGGTTGTGCCTATTTGAATTTCGTTCTTTGAATTTTTAGAGAAAAGGAGATTAGTATGATTACGATGATTTTGTCTATTATCATCTTCAGTGTCGGCGGATGGTTTTTTGGTCTTAATTTTCCCTACCCAATCATACTCTTAAGTGGCAAAATTGTATCCCTTTCTGGACCATTTTGTATGATCGGATTCTTTTCTGGATTTCCAATTGGTTTCATAATAGCGACACTTCTCGCCCGTTTCGTACCCCACCAGTATGTAAAAGCAGAAATAAATCCCCTGTCACCTTTTCCAAATATAGATAATGCCTACCTAATAGAAGATTCTAATGGTGACATTAGATATTTCTACAAAGGAAAAATTGGGTTTGCTTATAGAAGGAAAATTTTATCCATCAGCGTAATAAAAAATGTGGGTGCGGATCCTCATTTCGAAATATTTAGTCCGAAGGGAACATCTTTTTGGAGATTGTTTGCCTTAATACCTTTGGGCATCGGGAACAAGATATCTTTCTTTGTTCCTGAAAAAGAGATGTTTAAGAAAGGTGAAATTAAAGTAATCACAACAGTTTCTTACCAGCTCGTACCTTCATAGGGGGACAAGATTCAATGACCGAAACTCCCATTAGTTTATCTTTATGTATTTTTACATATTGATAGCTAGTGGGAGTTTTTTCATTGGGTCATTTATTCAATTACTTTGAATTACGAAACTCCGTTATGAACGGAAACTTGCACAGCGCGGCGGCGCGAGCAGAGCAAATTTTCAGCAGAAAATTATGCGTGTTCCGCGAATAATGGAGTTTCGTAATTCACGATCAGTTAGACATTGGGATTTGATTAGAAATTAGGTCAATTAGAAATTAGAAATTGCATATTCTTCTCTTTCCTACAACCTACCCCCTACAACCTAATCCCTAACTTCGGTTAAACTCTCCCATCGCTTTTTCTTTGCCTTCAGTAATTATCATCTCAAGCGCTTCGGCGACTTTTTTGGAGATTTTTTTTAGAATTTCTATTTCGCTCTTTTTAAATTCGCCGAGTATGAAATCGCCGACTTCTTTCTCCCCTTTCGGCTTTTTTAATTTTCCGCTCGGAGTGGTCGGAGAAATGCCTACGCGAACTCTCGTAAAAGCTTCCGTTTTTATCGTCTTGATTATGGACTCCACGCCCCTGTGTCCGCCAGAGCTTTTGTTGAAAGAAATTTTGAATTTCCCTATCGGCAAGTCAAGATCGTCGTGAATCACGATGAGCCCCTCGGCTTTTTTCTTGCTTGTGATAATCAGCTGAAGCGAAAGACCGGACTTGTTCATAAAAGTTTCCGGCTCAATAAGAAAGACTTTATCCTTCCTTATTTTTCCTTCAGATGACAAGGCCTTTAATTTTTTATCCGAAACCCAATCGGGAAAATTATTTTTCTTGACGAACTCTTCCAGCGCGATTCTGCCGACATTGTGTCTGGTATTTTTGTATTCTTCTCCCGGATTTCCTAATGCGGCGATGTAATGCATATTTACTATCATATTACCACCAAATAATTTTCTGGCCAATTTTACAAAAAGAAATATCAATTTGAATATCATAAAATCTAAAAAACCAACCTTTCCTTTTTCTATATTCTTCACTTTATAAACTTGATAACTTATACCCAGAACACGCATCGTCATCTTGTGTCAAGACAGTCGCGTATAATAAAATGCAAACAAATGGAGCAAGAAAATAAAAACTCAAACGATTTGCAAAAAAATACTTCACAGCCGAATCTAGAGGCGGTGGAACCAAACAAAAAAGAAAATTTTTTCAAAGAAGTAATAAAATTCGTTTTGCTGTCCGCGATTATCGTGCTGCCGATACGGCTATTCATCGCTCAGCCGTTTATTGTGAGCGGAAGCTCAATGGATCCGACTTTCGCTAACGGCCAATACCTCATCGTGGACAGGATAAGCTATAGATTTGAAGAGCCGAAGCGCGGTGATGTGATAATTTTCAGATACCCCTTGGACACCAAGAAATTTTTCATAAAGAGAATCATAGGATTGCCGTCGGAAACGATGGAAATTCAGGGCGCGCAAGTCGCCATTAAAGACAAGGAAAGCGAAAAAAGTCTTGCTCTGATAGAACCCTACCTTGACGCCAAAAAAAGCGAAGATTACCGAAAATCAATAAGTCTGAAAGACGATGAATATTTTGTCATGGGAGACAACAGAACCGAAAGTTCCGACTCAAGAATATGGGGTCCGCTCAAACGCTCTCTCATAGTCGGAAGGCCTTTTGTCAGGCTCTTTCCCGCCGCGAAGATAAACTTTCTGCCGGGAGCCAATGTTACGGAGATGATGGAAGTTGGCAAGTTTTAATCTAAACGGGAAATTAGCTTATTAGCTTGCAGCTTTTTAGGAAAGATTAAGAAAGCCTAATAAGCTAATAAGCTACCTTCCTGAACAGCTAAAAATATGATCTCATTAGAAAATCAAAGCGAAAAATATTCCAAAAACAGAATTCAGGATATCGGCAATAGAAAAAACGAGGACGCGAAAATAAGCAAATTCATGGAATTCAAGAATATTGATGAAGCGATGGAAGCGGCTGTTTATTACGGCTTTTCTCCCGTTGAGGCGCCGACTGTTGAAAAAATAGATTTTGACAGAGCGGCAGGTTTGATTGAGGAAGAATCCGCGCCTAAAGACCGCATAGTTTCGCGGCCGATAGAAACGTCTCTTGAAGAAAAAAATTTTTTCTTGAGATATTACGCCGAAAAAAACCTAATAGCCGAGCCGCAACCTATAATGTTTTCCTACAGAAACGCCAATTCTTCAAACAAATCAGACAAACAAAAGAAATCCGCGGATAAAGGCCAATCTCTCAATCTTCAGATTTTCGGTTCCTCCAAAAGCGTAACCGAAGTTATTCTAATCAAAACCGCGCTCGCCCTTCTTTCGGACAAAGGAATTGAGGATGTCTGCGTTGGCATAAACAGCATAGGCGACAAAGAATCAACCAATAAATTCGTCAGAGAGCTTGCCAATTATTACCGGAAAAACATAAACAAAATGTCGCCTCATTGCCGCCAGCTTTTCAAGAAAGATTCTTTTTCTCTGCTTGAGTGCGACAAGCAGGATTGTTGCGGCAGCCTAAACGAGGAAGCGCCCAAAGCCATAAGCTTCCTCTCTGAACCCAGCAGACAGCATTTCAAAGAAGTTCTTGAAGGCTTTGAGATACTGGACATACCGTATCGCATCAACAACAACTTGATTCCGGACAGGCGGCACTCGTCGCACACGATATTTGAAATAACCGCAGGAGGAGCCGAAAATAAAAAAGAGATTATTGCTTCCGGCGGGCGATACGACGGATTGGCGAAAAAAATAGGACTCAGGAAAGACATTCCCGCCATAGGCATAAAAATATCTTCAAAAAAAATTGGCGGCGCGCCGATCCGTTCCAAGATAAAAACACCCGGTTTTTTCTTTCTGCAACTCGGGTTTGAAGCCAAATTGAAAGGACTGAACATAATAGAGATGCTTAGAAAAGCAAAAATTCTCGTCCAACAATCCTTAAGCAGAGATATGCTGGGAGGACAAATCGCTTTGGCTGAAAAGATGAAGATGCCCTATGCTCTGATTATGGGAAAGAAAGAATCAATGGAAAATACGGTAATGGTGAGAGATATGAATACCAGATCGCAGGAAACTGTTCCCGTAGGCAACCTTTCGGCGTATCTTAAGAAACTGAGGGGTAGGTTCTAGTGGCTAGTTTCTAGTGATTAGGTTTTAGGAAATGCGGGCTGATATAAATTTATATCCGTCAGCCGACGGACTAATTTCTAATCAAATCCCAATGCCTGATGTCTTAAACCTAGAACCTAGTCACTAGAACCTAAAACCTAGTTCGCGCCTTGAATAAATTTAATCTTATGCTATTATGGATTTTACATATGATAAATATAGAAGTGGAAAAAAATAATAATGAAAACAACGTAAGCCTTTTGAGGCGTTTTACGAAGCGCGTTCAAGGCGCTGGCATCTTGCCCAGAGTGCGTTCAATAAGATATAAAGCGAGAAAATTATCCGCCTACAAGACAAAAATGAAAACTTTGAAATCCATCCGAAGGAAAAAAGAGGTGGCGGAACTTATTAAAATGGGCAAAATGCCGACTAAAGAAACCAGAAAATAAATCCCCACACCTACTTCGGCATCGTTGCCTTTGTTTCCCTTTTCTATAACGGATAAGTGAATTATTTGTTTAGACTTCGTGTTATTGAAAGTATTTATCTATGAGCAACGAAAAATGCAATGCCAAAGTAGGTGTGGGGATAAATCAAGCGCGAAAACGCCGAAAAAATATGGCAAAAAGCGTCAATAAAAAAAATTTTGAAATACTGAACAAAACAAAAACCAACTCGTCTATTGACGAGTTGGTTTTTGCCGATGTGAAATCAGCCGTTCTGGGAAATGACTACGAGCTAAGTCTTGTCATTGTCGGAAAAAACGAGATAAGAAGACTGAATAAATCCTACAGAAATGTTGATGAGGCGACGGATATTTTAAGTTTTACAGTGAGCGGAAAGGAAGGAGAAATATTCCTGTGTCCCGAAATCGCTCTTAAAGAAGCGCCTCGCTTCGGCAGAAATTATGATAATTTTATGAAATTTTTATTTATACACGGGCTGACGCATTTGAAAGGATTTGAACATAGTAGTAAAATGGAGAGTGAAGAGAAAAAAACGAGAAAAAAGTTCAGGGTCTGAAGCTGTGAATCACGGAGTTTCGCGAGCCGCAATCCGAATTTATATTGGAACTTTTCAGATTTTATAATCCTATCATAATTTATAACATATGAGCCGCAACATCGCCGTAGGAATAGACATTGGCACTTACCAAATAAAAGTGGTAGTCGCTTCAAACGACGGCGAAAAAGATAACGGCTTGCCAAGCATCATAGGCGCCGGCTTCGCCGAATCAAAAGGGATGAGGCACGGCTACATCATCAACCATTCCGATGTCATAAAAAGCTTAAAGAAGGCAATCGCCCAAGCTGAAAAGACATCGGGAATGAAGATAAAAAAAGCTTACTTATCTCTTGGCGGAATAGGCCTCAATGGAATTGTTTCGCACGGCTCCATCATAATCTCAAAAGCCGATTCTGAAATAACCGATCTGGACGCAAAGAATGTGCTGGCTACCGCCGAAAGCGAGATACCGAAATCATTTTCCATCAATAAAAAAGTTATTCAATCAATCCCCATCTCGTACAAAGTTGACGGTAAAAAAATTTTAGGACGGCCTATCGGGATGAAAGGTAGCAAATTTGAAGTCAAAGCCCTGTTCATAATGTGCCTTGAACAGCACCTGAACGACCTCGTGGAATCCGTGGAGAAAGCCGGGATTGAAGTCTTGGATGTAATGGCTTCGCCACTGGCGGCCAGTATTGTCAATCTCACCAAAACGCAAAAAATAGCCGGCTGCGTCTTGGCGAATATCGGTTCGGAAACGGTTTCCATCGTCGTAATTGAAAACAACATACCGATCTCTTTGGAAATATTCCCCATAGGAGGAATAGACATAACAAACGATATCGCTTTGGGACTGAAAATTCCGCTTGAAGAAGCCGAACGGCTCAAGCTGAAAGCCGTTTCCGAACCGCAATACCCGAGGAAAAAGCTTGACGAAATAATAGCCGCCCGCCTTTCAGACATTTTTGAGCTCATTGAAACGCATCTGAAAAAAATCGGTCGAAGCGGATTGTTGCCGGCTGGCATAGTCCTCACGGGCGGAGGGTCGGGTATTGAAATAATAGAAGATCTCGCCAAAAGTTCCTTGAAACTTCCTTCAAAAGTCGCCTCCGTCAGTTTTGAGCGGAACGGCAAAAAAGAACAGCTTAAAGACGCATCATGGTCAGTAGCTTACGGATTATGCGTCTGGGGACTCGGCTCGGGAGACGAGACTTCTTTGAGCTTGAGATTGGCTAAGACGACCAAAAATAAACTTGTCAATTGGATAAAGCAGTTTCTGCCTTAACGATGGGCAGTTAGAAAGTTAAAAGTTATCCCGACCTTTGCTAGAAGCTACAGCGGGGCAAGTAAGTTTATTCCGCCTTGGGCGGAAAATACGGCACATTTTAAGGCATACTTGTCAAGTCTTTCTTTTTTTATCTTCTTTCTGTTATGATATATTTCAATTAATTAACCAAATATCACTATGGCTCAAATTAAACCTGAAGTAGAGGCTTTCGCAAGAATTAAAGTGTTAGGAGTAGGAGGCTCCGGAAAAGGAGCGCTTAATCATATGGTGACCTCAAAGGTGACCGGCGTTGAATTTATCGCAGTAAATACCGATGCTCAAGATCTGCACCACTCACTGGCCAAAAAGAAAATCCACATTGGCAAAAATTTGACCAGAGGCTTGGGTACAGGCATGAATCCCGAACTCGGCAAAAGAGCCGTTGAAGAAACAAAAGAAGAAATCCAGGAAGCGATAAAAGGAGCCGATATGGTTTTTATCGCCGGAGGAGAAGGCGGAGGCACTTGCACCGGTGCCGCTCCCGGAATAGCGCGAACCGCGAAAGAATTAGGAGCTCTTACTGTCGCCGTCGTCACAAAGCCGTTCTTTTTTGAAGGACTCCAGAGAATGAAGCTGGCCGAGCAAGGTCTTGAAGATTTGCGCAAAGAAGTTGACGCGATTATCATCATACCGAACGACAGACTTTTGGCGAACATAGACAAGACAACGACGGCGAAAAACGCTTTCGCTATGTCCGATGATATTTTAAAACAAGCCGTGGAAGGAATTTCCGACCTCATAACTATGCCCGGTATCATTAACATCGATTTCGCCGACATCAGAGCTGTTTTGGAAAACGCCGGCTCGGCGCTTATGGGCATAGGAACGGCTTCCGGCGAGAAAAGAGCCGAAGAAGCCGCTAAAATGGCGATAAATTCTCCCCTCCTTGAGTTGTCCATCCATGGCGCCAAAGGAGTTTTGTTCTCAATAGCCGGCGGAGACGATTTGACAATGTTTGAAATCCAGGAAGCCGCCAAAGTTGTCACGGAATCAATTGACCCTAACGCCAAAGTCATTTTCGGAACTGTCCGCGACGAAAAGATGAAGAAAAATGAGGTCAGGGTTACAGTGATAGCTTCCGGTTTCCCGGACAATGCTATGAAAAAGCCCGTCCTTCACACCGCTGACAGTTTAGCTTCAACTGAAGACAAAAAAGGCAAAATTTATAATTCAATGCCGATACCGGCAACGACGAAGGAGATGAAACCGCTTCCTGAAGAAAAAAAGCCCATCGCAACCGATGATGACGATAGCGATTGGGGCGCGGTGCCGGCGTTCTTAAGAAGGTCAAAAAAATAGTCTTTTGAAAATTTACTGGAATCCGTCCGGTTCGTCGGACGGATTTACCGTTTGGATGTTCGTTAAAAACAATTTAAAAAAATAATATTATGTATGATTTAGCGATAATTGGAGGTGGACCGGCTGGAGTCGCGGCTGGCGTATACGCTTCAAGGAAAAAACTGAAAACGGTATTTATCACTGAAAGTTTCGGAGGACAAAGCGCGGTTTCAAGCGAAATACAGAATTGGATAGGAACTATTTCAATCAGCGGACAAGAACTGGCTCTAAATCTTGAGAGTCATCTCAAAGCCTACGCCAACGATTCCGTGGAAATAAAAAGCGGAGAAAAGACTGAATTTATTGAAGATTCGGATAGGGGTTTTCTGATTAAGACAGATGCTGGAGAATATAAAGCTAAAACCGTTTTGGTGGCGAGCGGTAGCCACAGAAGAAAGCTGGATATTCCGGGCGCGAAAGAATTTGAGCATAAAGGCATAAGCTATTGCGCTTCCTGCGACGGACCTCTTTTCGCGGGAAAAAATGTGCACATAATCGGAGGCGGAAATTCAGCTTTTGAAACCGCCTCTCAATTGCTTGCCTATTGCGAAACCGTCACTATTCTAAATAGGAGCTCGGAGTTCAGAGCTGATCCGGCAACCGTCAAAAAAATCCTCCAAAATCCAAGAGTTAAATCCGTTCTAAACGCTCATCTCGCGGAAATCAAAGGCGACAAATTTGCAAAATCCCTAGTTTATGCGAACGGAGAAAATAAGAAAAAGGTTGAATTGAAGACAGACGGTATTTTTGTTGAAATCGGCCTGATTCCGGCGGTTGAATTCGTAAAAGACCTTGTCACCTTGGACAAATGGAACCACATAATAGTTGATCCTAAAAATCAGAGGACTTCAGTGGAAGGAGTCTGGGCCGCCGGCGACTGCACTAACGGACTCTATCATCAGAATAACATCGCCGCTGGCGATGCCGTAAAAGCGCTGGAAGATATTTATCTACATTTGCACGCGAAGTAAATCAGTCATTGAATAAATTACCTTGTCATTCCCGCCCCGAAGAAAGATTCGGGATAAACTCCGGTGGGAATCTAGATGTGGGCGGTAGAGGGCTAGGTCACGAATCCCCTCTCCAGTTTTAGATTACAGACATTTCTAAAGCATAAAACTGGGGAGGGACTCGCTGTGGGCGGTAGAGGGCTCGAACTTTACAAGTTCAGTACCCGCCGATGGATATTTTATTCGTCCGTCTGCTGACGAACTCAAAAATCTGCTCATCGGGGCTTCGAATCCTCACACCCCGATGTTCTTCGGGGTTTACCGTCCTCGCTCGAAGACTCTCTGTGGGCGGTAGAGGACTAGGTCACGAATAATTTGCTCGCCGTCGCTCACAAATTTTCTCGACCCCGGCTCGTCTATTTTTTCTGCTGAAAAAATATGACTCCGCCTTTCAAATCCTCACGTGAGCAAAGCAGTTTGCTCACTTACCGTCCTCGCTCGAAGACTCTCTGTGGGCGGTAGAGGATTTGAACCTCTGACCTCATCGACGTCAACGACGCGCTCTAGCCAACTGAGCTAACCGCCCATAAATTCTGCGACCATTATAAATTAGCAAAATAAATCACATTTGCCAACATAGTTTCCCAACGGCGGAGGAGGTGGGATTTGAACCCACGAGGAGCTTTCACCCCTGCCGGTTTTCGAAACCGGTGCTTTCAACCACTCAGCCACCCCTCCTAAAATTCAAGGCTCAGCATAGCAAATTTTTGCCTTTTTTACAAAAAATGTTATTCTCTACTCTGAATCTTCAAGTTGAAAATTACTGATTTAGATCTATCAGCTTTGAAGGTGGCTAAAACAACCCATCTGAATGGATTGTTCGCCCGAACATTTGTCGCAAATGTTTTAGGGCCCTATCGTCTAATGGTTAGGACGCCGGCTTTTCAAGCCGTTAATCCGGGTTCGATTCCCGGTAGGGTCACCAAATTAAAATGAAAATACTTGCAATTGAAACATCCTGCGACGAGACGAGTGTTGCGATAGTTGAAGGAAAGGGCGGGCTTAAAAATCCGTCTTTTGAAATTTTATCCAACATCGTTTTATCCCAGATTAAACTTCACGCCCATTGGGGCGGTGTTGTTCCGATGATGGCGAAGAGAGAGCACTCAAAAAACTTGATTAACATCTTGGAAAAGTCGTTAAGAAAATCAAGTTTTTTAATTTCTAAATCCGAATTTCTAATTTCTAAACAAATTCAAAATTCTAAATTAAGAATCATAAACAAAATACTGGAACGAGAGCCGGAATTGCTGGAACGATTTTTGAAATTTATTCCGACAATCAAGCCGCCGAAAATTGACGCTATCGCCGTGACGGTCGGACCTGGACTGGAACCGGCGCTCTGGGTGGGAATTAATTTCGCCAAAGCGTTGGCGTTAATCTGGAACAAGTCGATTGTGGCGGTGAATCATATGGAAGGACATGTCGTTGCCAGTTTACTGGGAACGACTAGTTATAAAGTTAAAAGTAAAAAGTCAAAAGTAGTGGAATTTCCTGCTTTGGCGTTATTAGTATCAGGAGGACACACGGAGCTGGTGCTTATTAAAAAATGGGGTGATTATAAAATTATCGGCGAGACCAGAGACGATGCGGCGGGCGAATGTTTTGACAAGACGGCCAGAATGCTGGAGCTTCCCTATCCGGGCGGACCGCAGATCGCCAAGCAGGCGGAAAATTTTAAAAAATATCCGCTTACTTTCCGCATGGGCGGATGGACAAGGCGAGAGATGGAAAAAGAAGCTTTCAACATCAAACTGCCCCGTCCGATGATTGATTCCAAAGATTACGATTTCAGTTTCTCCGGCCTTAAAACCGCCGTCTTGTATATGTTGAGAGATATGAAAGAAAGACACATAAACATTGGCGATTTCACGCCGATGATTTGCAATGAAATTCAGCAAGCCATTGTTGATGTGCTTATTACTAAAACAATTAGAGCCGCCAAAGAATTCGGCGCCAAGTCCATCATCCTCGGTGGTGGCGTAGCGGCCAATCAAGAACTCCGCGTCCAAATAAAAAAGGCTGTCCTAATGTCAAGGCGAGACCTTGACATTAGGGGGCAGACGACCGCCTTGTATCTTCCCTCCGCTAAACTCACCACCGACAATGCGGCGATGATCGGCGCGGCCGGGTATCTGCACGCCGCAAACAAAGATTTTACAAAGCCGGACAGATTAACGGCCAAAGGAAATTTGGTGTTATAAAAAAAGGCTGTTGTTTGTAAATTAACGAAAACAACAGCCTTGTAACCGATTCAAATTTTTAAATATAAAACCGGGCGACAATAAGTTGTGGAATCTGCCATGCCAAAACCTACATTCGTTCTTTTCTTCATTTCTTGTCTGCACGAGCTAATTATGAATGAGTTACTTCCTCGCGGGGCCATTTTTTCCACCCCTTTTATAAAAATCTTCAGTTTATTTTTAAAAAAATGATCGTCCTTAACTTCCACCAAGTTAAGGGAAACGACTTTATATTTTTTTACCATGCAACCGTTTGCCTTAACGATTTTGCCTTTTTTAATTTTTAATTCATCCATTCTCATCCTTGCTTTCTCCTTTCTAAAAATCTCCAAAAAAATAAAATAAATTCTTAATTCAATTTTTCAACGAACTACCAACACAAATAGTGTACACGAAATATATATATTGTCAAGCCTTAATGGTAATGTGCACACACATATGGCGGTTTCTCCTAGAAAATGGAGGTACTTGCGTGGTGCTTTGCGACTATATTTTCGGAAGTACTCTTGTGGCGCGGTTTGGCTCG
>Ga0209210_1001186_pt1 | contig 22760 bp, 34 predicted proteins | sample RifGroA1_FD_183991 | JGI IMG/M metagenome (GOLD analysis project Ga0209210, IMG submission 183991) | Contaminated groundwater microbial communities from Rifle, Colorado, USA - Rifle Groundwater A1 (SPAdes) (version 2) | ecosystem: Environmental > Aquatic > Deep subsurface > Groundwater >...
GTGAGGCAGAAGTCGCCGAACAAGTGTATAACTCGAATGCTATTGAAAACAGCACGCTTACTCTTGAAGAAACTGAAAAAATTCTCTTGCAGATTGATTTGGACCGATATATAACCGAACGGGAAATTTTTGAAACCAAAAATCTTGCCCGGGTGGTGACATATATTCATAAAAAAGCAAAAGAACAAGAGCTTTCCCTTGATGTAATTTTAGCGCTTCATGCAATGCTGCTTGCTAACATTCGTGATGATGTAGCCGGAAGATTAAGACATAATAACGAGTTTGTCCGGGTCGGGAGTCATATTGCTCCTGATCCTAAAGAAATACGAAGTAGATTGGAAAATATGTTGATAATGTATTATGCCACCAATCACGAAAACATCGTTAAACGTATTGCACGACTGCATTTATCCTTTGAGAATACTCATCCGTTCGTTGATGGAAATGGCCGCATCGGGAGGGTGATAAATAATTATTTACTTATCCGTGAAGGGTTTGTGCCGATCAACATTAAATTTATTGACAGGAAAAAATATTACGAAGCATTTAAAGAATTTGATCAAAAAAAAGCAACGACTGGGATGGAAGAAATAGTCGGCAAAGCATTGACCAATAGTTATCATAAAAGACTTGCGTATCTTGAGGGTAAAAAAATTATTACATTAGCTGATTATGCTAAAAATAATAAGATTTCTCATTCCAATCTAATAAATAAAGCCGGTCGACAAACCATTGAAGCTTTTTTAGAAAAGAATGTTTGGAAAATTGGTGTCGACAAATGAGCCATTATTACATCAGCATTTAAGCCTTCTTAATTTAGTTTACATGCTTCATGAAAGAAATTTCCCTCTTCCGCTGTATTACCCATAGAAAGAGAGGTGAAGCATATGAATAAAACAATTATTGCGTTAAGCATCGCAACTGTTGCTCTTGGAGGTATACTTTTATACCCAAAAGCAGCAGAAGCATATAGAGGAGACCCTTCTATTAAAGGACCATATTACACAGAGGAACGTCATGAGGCAATGGAAAAAGCCTTTGAAACAAAAGATTACAACGCATGGAAAAACCTTATGCAAGGGAGAGGTCGAGTAACACAAGTTGTCAATCAGGGTAATTTTGCAAAATTTGCCCAAGCCCACGAACTTGCTGAAGCTGGAAAACAAGAGGAAGCAGCAGCAATTCGAGCAGAATTAGGATTAGGTTTACATGGACGATGGAGTAAGTAACATTACTTTTTAGTTCACAACCGCCACCCCGTCAATATGACGGGGATTGGGCGTAGGAAAACCTCAATGAAAGAAATACAAAACCGCAGTTGTATTACAATTGTGATATGCCGGAAATCAACATATTATCAGATGAAGAATTGGTTGTTCTTATTCGGACAAATGAAAAAGAACGGTTTACGGATATAGTAGAGCGATATGAAGATAAGCTGTTGCGGTATGCAACATACCTCATTCATGATGAGAATAAAGCAATGGATGTTGTTCAAGATGCTTTCATTAAAGCGTATATAAACTTAAATGGATTTGATGTGAAGAAGAAGTTTTCGAGTTGGATATATAGAATTGTTCATAACGAGGCAATGAACAGTGTGAAAAAGTATCATAAGGAAACACCATTGTTACAGAACGCAGATTTTCAAAGCGAAGAAAATATAGAGCAGGATTTTACAAGAAAAGAAATTATTGAAAAAGCACAGTTCTGTCTCGATCAAATGCCAGTATTGTACAGTGAGCCAATAGCACTATATTATTTAGATGAAAAGTCATATGAAGAAATTAGCGATATTTTACGGATCCCCATGGGTACCGTGGCAACGAGAGTAAGTCGTGCAAAAATACTCATGAAAGAAATATGTCAAAAATACAAAAAGATTTAACTAATACTGTCATGTCTCGTATTAAACGGGAACATATAACAATGAAACCAAGATGGTATTTTATTTTAGGTTCACTTGCTATGGTAATAGGACTTGTTGGACTAAGTATGCTGTCGATATTTTTTGTTAACGTAACCGTCTTTTCGTTAAGAGCACATGGACCGATGGGGGCAATTCGTTATCAACAACTGCTCTCAAGTTTCCCTTGGTGGGCACCAGGTTTGGCGATCATTGGATTAGGATTCGGCATATGGATGCTGAAAAAATACGAATTTTCCTATAAGAAAAATTTTCTATTAGTAATCCTTGGGTTTGTAGCAGCAATAATAGTATCAGGAGTATTGATTGATTATCTTGGAATTAACACGTTTTTGTCTCGTCAAGGACATATGCGAAGATTTTATCAGCAAGTTGAAGTTCAGAATACCACTTTTCCGAGAGGGCAAGGGCAAGGACGATTGAATAGATAAAAGGTTCGATTATCACCCATTGCTCGGAGAAAATGATAATTAGAGTGTTAGGACAAGCTAAACCACTAACTAAAACATCAGCATTTAAGCCTTCTAAATTAAGATTACTACGGTTTGATATAATACGTTCATGATATTGACGAAAACAACCCCGTATACGAAAGAAGAAATTCAACAGCTTCGAGAGCGATTTGACAGTTATATTAAAACAGTCATTGATATTGAAAAGAAAATGTGTTCCGCAGGATGTGACAGACATTTTGAATAGGAAAAAATATTATTGAATCAAGGTTCAAAACAGGAATATTTATGGGGAGGAGGAATTGATTTAGAGACAAAAACAATCGACGGTAATTCATTTATCAATATCCGTCCGACACAGGGAAATACAAGTAATGAAATACTGGATCCAAATATTCGAAAATCTTTTGAAGAAGTAACGAAGTATTTTTTTAATGAGTTCTATGGAAAATAAAATTATTTTAGCATCACTGGCAATGGATTTAAAACGGGTTGCGCTTGGACTTCATAGAAAATCAGCTAACATGGCAGATAGATTTTTAACTGAAGCTATAAAACGGAGAGATGAAGTGAATATTGACGATGTGGCACCATATATGAAAACAATATTAGGACATATTGATTCCATACATAATGCTGAAGATGCACTTATGTATAGCACCCGTATTCAAAACTACATATTGTACAAATAAAAGGTTCGAACATCACCACAAGTCTGTCTCCGGTAGAGACAAGTGTAAACATATATTTCGTTTACAAAATGCATGTTTTTTAATAGACCCGCTCAAACATTGTTTTAATGACGAAGAGTATAATAAAATGTGAAAGAACATTGGAATTGTATATGAAACTTACTGTTATTCTCTCAACCAACAACGCAGAAAAAAATTGGAACGCATTGAGATTGAGTAACCTTGCTCTTAAAAATGGGGACAGCGTAAGTATTTTCCTTATTGGAGAAGGTGTAGAATATCTGAAATTCAGCGATGAGACATTTGATATAAAGAAACAGGTTGATACATTTCTTGAGTTAGGAAAAGGTGAAATCCGAGCCTGCGAAACATGTATGGTACTTCGACATCAAGAGGGTAATAAAACATGCCCTGTTAGCGGTATGAAAGAATTGTATACCCTGATAAAAGAAAGCGATAAAGTAATTACTTTTTAGATGCTACTATGACTGATTCTCAAAATATCAATAAAACAATAAATTATCAGGACGGTTCTGTGGTGAGTAAAGAAATTGTAAATAAGCCAACAGGAACAGTGACGCTTTTTGCTTTTGATAAAGGTCAGGGATTAAGTGAACATACTGCTCCCTACGACGCCCTTGTGGTTGCAACAGAAGGTGTTGCAGAAATAACAGTATCGGGAAAGAAACACACAGTACAAGCTGGTGACATGTTGCTTATGCCAGCAGGAGCGCCCCATGCATTGAAAGCTATTGAGCCATTTAAGATGCTATTGACGATGATTAAATCTTAAGTCACAAAACTATGAGAAATGCAATCATTCTTCACGGAGGACCAGATAAAGAAGAATATTATGATCCAAATACGCCAAGTGAGAGCAATGCTCATTGGATACCATGGTTGCAAAGTCAACTAATAAAAAACGATATCCCAACGGCAACTCCTGAAGTTCCATTTTCCTTTGATCGAAATTGGAAAGTATGGAATACAGAGGTCGAGCGGTTTGATATCACTCCGGAAACAATTCTTGTTGGTCATAGCACCGGTGCTGGATTTTTTATTAAGTATCTCAGTATTCATCCAGACATAAAAGTAGATAAGGTTATTCTTGTCGCTCCATGGCTTGATCCGGATCGCGAGCATACAAAGAAGTTTTTTGATGATTTTGAAATAGATTCCAACTTAGTATCTCGGACAAAAGGAGTAATTGTTTTGTATTCAGATGATGATCAAAAGAGTGTTTTGAAAACAGTGGATATTATTAGAGAAAAAATTAAGGGTGTTATCTATAAGGAATTTCATAATTATGGACATTTCTGCATAGAAGACATGAAAACAACAGAATTTCCTGAATTACTTCATATTATTTTGGAGTAATATATTATAGTAAGGAGGAGATATATGAGCAATCAAACAATGAAATCAACTGGTTGTTGTGAGCCATTTAATCCAAAGCCATGGGAGGATAAAGAAATATTCTGGAAAGAGAAAATATTTGTTAAAGATCATATAACTAGCTTCTTGCATATTCCTTTGAATATGGGCCAAAAAATTATCAAAAACATGGGACTAATAGAGAAGGCGAAAGCGAATGCGCCATATCAACTCATGTTGACCGATGAAACGTCTTTGTGGGGAGCAGATATTTATATTGATGTTGCCAAAAGTGTTCCCGGCGCGCAGATGGCAACTCTCTCAGGAACTTTCATTACTAAAGTATTTGAAGGACCGTTTCAAAATGTTGGAATATGGGCAGAGGAGATGAAAAAATATGTTGATAATAAAGGTAAAAAATTAAAAAAAATGTATTTTTCCTATACAACATGTCCGAAATGTGCGAAAGCATACGGCAAGAATTATGTTGTCCTGTTTGCACAGGTATAAATAACCCTGTATAAATAATCCTATAGTAAGTTGACAAACAGAAAGAGATCTGATATACTCTTTTTACAGATTTGAACTCATGAATCTGTCTATATTTGATAAGTTGTTTGAATAACAAAAGATAAAGGTACTTCAAAATTTTACTTCGTATCTTTCTTCAATTATTCCGCACGTATTCTCATCTAGGCAGTTTTATTGGTTGAAATCAACCAATATATATGTATAGATCAGCATTTCGAAGAAATACACACAGCCGTCCTCATCGGGCACCCAGTGCAGGTGTTTCTGCGACGAGATATGTCAATAAATCAAAAGACGTAGAAATGGCGGCTCCATATATACCTACGCATCAATTTGTTGATTTTGCGATATCAAATCAATTAAAGGCTAATATTGTATCAAGAGGGTATACTGTGCCAACTCCAATACAAGATCAAGTCATTCCACTTATTTTAAACGGTCGTGACGTGGTGGGAATAGCAAATACCGGTACAGGGAAAACAGCGGCTTTTCTCATTCCGCTTATTGATAAAGTGATATGCGATGGGAGGCAAAAGATACTAATTATTGCTCCAACACGTGAGCTTGCCGTACAAATTGATGATGAGTTGCGCTTTTTTTCCAGCGGGCTACATATCCAATCAGCTTTGATTATTGGCGGGGCAAGTATGGGTAATCAAATCTGGAAATTACGGCAGAATCCGAATTTTCTTATCAGTACTCCCGGAAGGCTAAAAGATTTTGTAAAACAACGGCTTATTAACCTTATGGATTACCAGACAATCGTGCTTGATGAAGTAGACCGCATGGTCGATATCGGTTTTATCGCCGATATCAGGCGTATCATTTCTCTGCTTCCGCAAGTCAGGCAATCATTATTTTTTTCCGCCACGGTGCCGCAAAATGTCACTGGCATTATTCAATCGTTTACAAAAGATCCAATAACGGTTTCAGTCAAGGTGAAAGAAACCGCACAACATATTAATCAGGATGTTATTCGGGTCCGAAATAAAGAAGAAAAATTGCAGGTACTCTGTAGACTTTTAAAAAATGAAGAATCTTCCAAAGTACTTATTTTCGGTCGCACCAAATGGAATGTTGAAAAATTGACCCGGTCTCTTGCGAGCATCGGATTTTCTGTCGGGTCAATTCATGGAAATAAATCACAAGGACAGCGCATGCGGGTGCTAGCTCAGTTTAAAGAGAATAAACTACAAATATTGGTAGCGACCAATGTGGCATCCCGCGGATTGGATATTCCCGATGTATCCCATGTTATCAATTTTGATGAACCGGAATCCTATGATGATTATGTCCATCGGATTGGTCGAACTGGAAGAGCGGATAAATCAGGAGTAGCACTCACATTTGTTGTTACTGGGGATGGACCACGGGCGGCATATTTGAACGGATAACGCGTTCTCCGATGATAATATCATGACGAGTTTGTTCACTCATGGTATATTTTGATACTTTGGATAAAAGTATCCATCCATCATTGGGAATGTTTTTCTTTACTTCAACGTAAAAAATATATTGTTCTCCTTCGGTATCATGGATGTAGTCATAGACCGTGTGGACAGATGATGCAGTTATGGATGTTTTCAATGTTTTTTCTACAAATTGTTGAAAGACTGTTTTTGGATCGTTTCCATTCTTATTTTTCCCTCGAAATAAATCAAAGGTCACTGTTTCATTACGAGTTGTTTGTTGCAAGAGAATTTGCTGGGAAGGTGAGTGATACAAAAATCCGCTTGCATAAAATGATTTATGCACAATGCTAGTATAGCATATTGAAAGAATTATTGTTTGACCTTATCTGATATAATTTATTCAATATGATTTATATTGGTGCAGACAAATATGGATATAAAGCGATTTCCATAGTTGAGGAATATTTTCAATCAAAGAGCATCGAATATACGAATGTAGGTGTGAAAAGTGAAAAAGAAGATATTCAATTAGAAAGTTTGATACCAAAAGTAGTAAATCCAGTAAAGGAAAATAATATGAACAAAGGCATTTTATCTTGTGGTACGGGCGCAGGTGTTGAAATTGGAGCAAATCGATTTAGCGGCATTCGTGCATGTCTTGCTGCAAACGAGAAAATCGCAGAATGGTCAGTTGTTTATGATAACTCGAACATACTATGTTTAAGCGGGTGGGAAATAAATAAGGATAATATCAAAAAGATTTTAGATGCTTGGTTAAATGCTGCTTATGATGGAAATCAAGATAGACTTAAAATGATGGAAGAATTTGATTCTTGGCATTAATTTCTAATAATAAATCTATGACAAAACAGTTTTTGAAAGACGCGATTGGATGGGGAATTCTATTGTGGTTCATTGGGTATGTTCTTGGCATACTCCTGTTTTTCGTTGTTCCGTCTTCCATGATTGGATGGGTTATTACCCCAATTGGAACAGTGATAACACTGTGGGTATTGTTCAAAAAAATAAAAAGCAATTCATTTCCCTATTATTTCTTTCTCGCCGTGGTCTGGACGCTCATTGCAATTATTTTTGATTATTTCTTTTTGGTGAAACTGTTTAAACCAGCAGATGGCTACTATAAATTTGATGTGTATCTGTATTATGTGTTAACCTTTGTTCTCCCTCTTATTGTGAGTTTGCGAAAAAAATGACCAATAAAGAAAAAATTGTCTCTTTTGTAAAATCCACAACCTTTAAACGTGTAACATTTTTTGTTGGAATTATACTTCTTATTGTAACTGGGCTTGTGGCAATATCACCGGAGCCGTTTTTGAAGTTTGGATACCCGGGGGTATTTGTTATGAGTGCTATGGGTGGAACTTCGCTTTTACTTATTCCTCTTGCATCACATTTCAATATCTATTTACTCGCGTTTGCAGGAGCATCCGGTATGGCGATAAATGATAGTATTGCATGGATAATCGGAAACAGCGGAAAGATGATAGTGAAGCGTCCGGCGAAACTAAAACGAATTGAACATTCAATTGAGAAATATGGAATGATAGCCATTTTCTTTTGGTCGCTCATTCCGTTTCCCTATGACATTATTGGACTTGTCGCTGGATATGCAGGACTTCCATATATTCGTTACGTTATTCCGACATTTCTAGGGAAATTCATTCGGTTTATTCTGATTGGACTTGGTATGCTATCTTTTATATACTAAATACATATGAAAAATATTCTTATCTTTCTTATCGTAATAATAATTTTAGGAGTCGGAGGATATTTTGGTTTTCAATATATTAGTCGCTTGGGAGTTTCTTCCCCGGCGTCACAGGAAATACCTGTGGTTACAAAAACCGGAGTGGTGCAAAAATTACCAAAACCTGGAGATGATTATACACATATGCTGAAAACATCTGACGCGTTGATAAAATTAAATTCCTATACCGTTTCATTGGACGGATATGCAAATAAAAATGTTTCTGTGACAGGACAATATTCTGGAGATACATTATTTGTTGATTCTGTGAAGTGAGCTTACGATTTTAACCATTGCACATACGTGCATCCGGTAGCAACTCGTTTCTCTTTGTCCCAACCGCTCGTTGAGCATTTTTTCATTTTTTTGCCAGATGCTGTTGTGTATAACACAAGATTTGATCCACAATCTGGACATTCTTCTTCCAAGGACTCAGTTGTTCCGTTGATCCATTCAATAAAATCACAACCAGTTGCTTGTTTTTTTTCTTTATCCCATCCGCCCATTGAACATTTCTTCATCTTTTTTCCAAATCTAGTCATAGTAAGAACAAGCGGAGATCCGCACTTCGGGCATTTTTCATCAAGTGTTTGTGGTTCAAATGGAAGCCAGAGAATATAGTCACACCCATCAGTTTTTTTCGTATCTGGATTCCACGATCCTGCGCTGCAGCGTTGTAATTTCCGTCCTGATGCAGTCGTAGTGATTTCTCCAAGCGGTTTGTTGCACTTTGGACAAAGTTGTTGCGTCATGAAAAATAGTGTACTGGATATTGTTATGTAATACAATACACCATATGGTGAGAGAAATTATTTTTGACGTTGAAACGAAAAAACTTTTTAGTGATGTTTTATCTGATGACCCAGGATTGTTAGGAGTATCTATCGTATCTGTTTATAAACGGATACTTGATGATGAGCAGAAGGAAAGAGAAGGGGAAATGCTCAGTTTTTGGGAAAAAGATTTTGATCGTATGTGGCCTTGGTTTACTACAGCCGATCGAATTATTGGATTTAATACTCTCAAATTCGATATTCCCGCGCTTCGTCCGTATACCAAAATCGATTTAGAAAAACTCAATCACTTGGATATTATGGATCTCGTTCATCAAAAAATCGGAAGGAAATTAAGTCTTAATTCACTTGCGCAGGAAACCTTGGGGAATGTCAAAATTGATAAGGGAACGAATGCTGTTTTATATTGGGTAAAAAAAGACCCAGAAAGCTTAGAAAAACTACAGAATTATTGTGAAGCTGATGTTATCCTTACACGAGATCTCTATGATTTTGGGAAGAAAAACGGATTTTTGAAATATAAAGATAAATGGAATGACAGTGTTCGCGTGGAAATAGATTTTTCCTATCCAGTTAAAAAAGAAAAATCTCAAATAGGGTTATTTTGAGAAGCTCACAATTCCCAAAAAAATGACATTTCTTGGAACAGATAGTTTCTTCTTCATAATTTCTTTCGACATTTCAATGCTAAAAACAGAGGAAATTCTGACCGTGCCCTGTTTTCCATTTTTGCAACTTTTCCAACACTTTCTTTATCTGATGTCCATTCCTCAATGATGTCAATAGTAAATTCGTTTTCTTTTAACCACAAACTATACATTGAAATTGGGAAATGATAGGTCCAGGTAATAGGTGAATCTGATGCACTTGGATGGATGGTAATAGGTATTTCGAGGGGGGACAGATATCGATTAATTTTTCTATATTGGAGTTTACTTTGTTGGTCAATTCCCCAACTCGATTGACGAGGAATGCGGAAACAGGGATGGTTGATCACAAATATAAATACACCATTTGAATGTAGGTGTGTCGACGCGCAATGGACAACGTCACTGGGGTTTTTGATATTATCCAATGTAAGAATACATGCAACATGGGAAAATAATGTTGATAATGGGAGTTTCTTCGTAATATCTCCAATAACGAAGTCATGATTTTTATTTCTATCGCGATTTTTTGCCGATCCAATCAGGCTTGGAGAAATATCAATGCCTGTATATGCCACTGTTGGTGGAATTGATCTTCCAAGAACACCTTGTCCGCAACCAAGATCCAGGAGTGTGGAATGAGGCTCAAGAGATAATAGTTTAATTGTATTAGGAATGACAATATTGGCATGTGTCCAATCACCACTGTTTCCAATTTTTTTATCATACCAAGAGCTAACTTTTTCCCATGTTGTTTTGTTCATGATCGTAGTATGAAATACCAAAATCCGATAGCAAGAAATATTCTGTATATCGCAAATGGAAAAAATGTGTGGCTTTGAACGTATTTCAAAAACAATTTCACCGTGACCATTGCCGTTACAAATGCGACGAGTGTGCCTATGATAACCGGAAGGATAAACGCTTTGTCAATAAACGGTTTTGATTTAATAATGTCGAGTGAACTTGCTGCAATCATTATTGGTATTGCCAGAAGAAAAGAAAATTCAACGGCGGTCTGTCTCGAGAGTCCTATGAGCATTCCGGTAAATATTGATGCAGCAGCACGGGATACTCCAGGGATGATTGATACTGATTGACCGACACCGATGAGTATTGCTTGTGGAATGGTAATTTTTTCAAGAGTTGTCGCTTTGGGTGTGTGTCGTTTTAGTATTTGTTCGATAGCATAAAATGCTATTCCTCCTAAGCCAAGCGCGATAACGGTAATCATGGAATTTCCGAGGAGGAATTGCTTTACAAATTTATACATAATAAATCCGATGATGCTTGTAGGAATAAAAGCTGCGATAAGGGGAAACCATACAACCCGTTTTGTCAAAAGCGTTTTTATATAAAGAAAGCCAACTGCAATAATAGCGCCAAGCTGGATAACGATTTCAAATGTTTTTAAAAATTCTGTTTGAGGAATACGAAGAAGAGTGCTTACCAGTATCATGTGACCAGTTGAGGATATGGGAAGAAATTCCGTTATTCCTTCGACAATGCCTAAAATAATCGCTTGAATGAGAGTCATGAGGTATTATTATTGGGTTATTTCGATAACACCATTCGGACATGCTGCTGCCGCTTCATGAGCTAATTTTTTGTCTTCTTCTGTATATGTTGTAGGGTCTTTTTTTAACATGACAGTGCCACTATCAATGGAAAAAAGATCCGGTGCAACAGCAGCGCACATGCCGCAACTAATGCATTTGTCTGTGTGTAAATTTATTTTCATATTTTAATACGATATCGTTTCGTATTGATTCCGCCGGACGTTAGTTCTGTTGTGATGATAAGCGTTGCACTCTTAATATTATAGTGAGGAGTGCATACGCCGTGGCTACAGGTACCAAAATATAAGTCCCTTGAGTCAGAGACAAGTCCAGATGCTTGAACTGTTCCCATTGCTCCTTGTGGTACGCCGTTGGCAATATAGCTTAATTCATATCGAACACGTTTTGCGTCAGTTAAATTTTGGAAGGTCACCAGTACGCTATTTGTATTTCTAGAAAGTTTAACACTAGAATAGGAACGAGTTACTCCACCACCTACGGTTTTCCGAACACGGAGTTTTGCAGCATGAACCGATGGAACAATAATTAGAGTAAGCAGGAATGAAATTATGAAACAAGACAATTTCCTCATGTCCGTATTATAATACAGTCATTATGAAAAAACCTATTGTTATTTTACTTGTAATCGGCATTCTTTGCATTGTGGTAGTTACAATATTTTTATTTAGGAGACAAAAACCACAAACAAAACCAGTTACACAAACGCAGAATCAACCAGTGGAGGAACTTATATTGTGGGAAGACCAGGCTGGATTTTCATTTAAATATCCAAAAGCAATATCATTTGATAAACATGATGAAGATGAAGTAAATTATGCACACATTGAATTTACAAGTGCAACGCATTCTGGAAGACTTATCGTGTGGGCAAAGGACACAACGTATCCGGATGTAAGTTCATGGGTTATAAAAGATAAAACAATAGCCGGTGCTGCATCTGTTGATACCACTCTTAGTGATCAACCTGCAAAAAAGATTATTATTTCTGTTCCTTCAAAAAAAATAGTTATTGGTACAATTTCTGATCAAATTCTTTTTACTATCGAAGCAGAACCAATAGAAGGAGATCTATATTGGATAGATGTCGCTGGTACGATTGCATCCAGTTTTGACTTCACGCCAACAGAAACAACAAACGATTCCGCTTCAGAAGAAGCAAGCTACGACGAGGAAGAAGTGGTGGAATAGGCACGTTTGTGATATACTCACGGGTGACTTAGGAAGAAGTCGGATGTCTTTGTCGAAGTGTTTTCTTCGTCTTATTGCTTCTCGAAATTCAATCCTGAGGAAGAAAGGAAATCATTATGGCAATTAATCTATTTGTCGGAAATCTTCCGTACACCATGGATAGTGCAAAATTGGGCGAAACATTTGCTCAAGCTGGAACAGTTGTCTCAGCGAAAGTGATTGTGGATAAGTATTCCGGTCGATCACGAGGATTTGGATTTGTGGAAATGAGCACAGATGAAGAAGCGAAAAAAGCAATCGAAACCTTAAATGGCACAGCTATTGAAGGAAGACCATTAGTAGTAAATATTGCACGACCACCGAAAACGGTGTAAGTGATTTGTATTACTAATTTAAATCCCTCACCTATGGTGGGGGATTTTGGTTATTTTGGTGTAGGCGTTGGTGTTATTGTGGGAAGTGGTGCGCACCTACCGCCAGCTGGTTCAGTACCACGAATAAAATATTCTGGTTTGCCAAAATAACAAGGGAGGGAAACGATCGAATCCTGTCTCTGAGGAATTTCATCCTGTTTATCTTTCAAAAGTTCAACCATCATGTCATGCCAAATTGGAGCTGCTCCGGTTACGCCTGAAGATAAATATGGATTCATAGGAGTATTATCATTGTTTCCTACCCACACTGCAGCAAGCACAGATTGCGTGTATCCGATAGTCCAGTTATCCCGTTTATCATTGCTGGTTCCAGTTTTAACAGATACAGTTTTTCCTGGAATAACAAGCGTTGATTGTGCGCCAAAAGCATTTGTTCTCGCTGCGTTATCACTTAATATATTGCTCATGATCCAAGCAACTTCTGGTTTCACTGCTTGAATTCCACGTTGTTCTTTGATTCGTTCATAGACTTTTCCTGTATAGTCAGTGACCTCTAAAATTGGAATTAAATCCATACGTTTTCCATTGTTTGCCAGTGTTCCAAATACTTCAGCCAAATCTGTCATAAAGACCTCACCACCACCGAGAGTAATGGATAAACCGTAGCGAGATTCATCAATCCAGCTTCCTATTCCCATGAGTCGTCCTTTTTCAATTATTTGTTTTACACCTAATTTTGCAGCTAATTTCACTGCTGGAATATTATATGAATTGCCTAATGCATACCGAAGCGGAGTGGGCCCATGGAATTTCCCATCGTAATTAACCGGAGCATATGATGGATATCCAGGATACGTATATACAACTGGGGAATCATCAAGAATGGTTGCAGGAGTAAACCCATTCTCAAGAGCGAGCGCGTATGTTACCACTTTTATTGATGATCCTGGTTGACGCAAGCTTGTAGTAACATTGACATTTCCATCCTGTTTTGTATCAAAATAATTGCGGCTTCCAACCATTGCAAGAATCTCTCCTGTTTTTGGATTAGTAACGAGTGCAGCACCATTGCCAACCTGGAGATATGAAAGATTATTTATTTGACTCGTGACAATATCTTGCATTTTTTCTTGTATTGTCACATCAAGAGACGTAACAACTCTCAAGCCTCCTTGTTGAACAAGTCGAGTTCCATACCGTTTTTCTAATATGTCTTTTATATACATGACAAAGTGAGGAGCCCGCATGGATACATTTGGAGTAGTAAAGTGAATTGTTTCTTTATACGCAGCATCCATCTCTTCTTGAGTAACATATCCATCCTCTTTCATTCGTCTGAGCACCTCTATTTGTCGGAAGAATGCTTTTTCTGGATGACTACCAAATGGTGAATATTCAGATGGGGCAGCAGGAAGTCCTGCAAGAAGTGCGCTTTCGGCAAGGGTTAGCTCTTTAATTGATTTGCCAAAATAGGTGTGACTTGCTGATTCAATTCCCCATGCGGTGCCTCCATATGGCACTTGATTGAAATACATTTCAAGTATTTGATTTTTTGTATACATTCGTTCTGCCCAAAATGCGAGTATGATCTCCTTTATTTTTCTTACAATTGTTACATCTGGCGTAAGAAGAGCAGATTTAATGAGCTGTTGAGTAATGGTAGAACCTCCTTGAATACGGTGATGAACAATGATTTCCCATAGTGAACGGGATATGCCTTTTAGAGAAAATCCGTTGTGACGATAAAAATCTCTATCTTCAATGGCGATCGTTGCCTGAATAATATTTTTTGGAATTTCGCCAATTGGAATCGGATTTCTGTTTTGATCTGCATAAATTTCATAAAGAAGAGAGCCATTACGGTCATAAATCTTTGTTGAAACTTCTAAATCCCTGCGGGTAAGCATTGATGGATTGGGAAGAACTTTGAGCCATGAATAAATAAAATATGGAAGGAATAAAAAGACAATAGCAGCGACAATACCGATGAAAAAAGACCTGATATGTATTTGAGTGTCACGGGAAAAAAGATGAATTTTACGCATATTCCTTCTCGTGTTATACCACAGATGGAAATTATTACAATAAGGAATTTCTTGTTATGGTCGGATAAACACTGGTTTGTTGTCCGGATGCGGACAATCAAGACAATAGACGGATAACGGATCCTTCAACAAAGTATGATCCTGCATTTCAACATTGTCTGTTTTTCCGGAAGCTGCAAGATCTCCCGTTGTTTTATCAATAAGAACCGGTTGACGCAAAATTTCTCTTTCCGTAGGCACCGTTCCTTTAATAAAATATTCAAATCTTGTTGGACACCCTCGATCACCATCACCATCTTTCGGAGGGAGAAGTCCTGATGTAGTGCAAATTTGTGCTCCAACAATCCCATCAGGTTGTTTTGGCCAGATATCTGGCTTTCCAGCAAGCGCCTTTTGAATTATTTTATTCCAAATAGGCGCTGCTCCCGTGACACCCGAGACAAGCCAGGGATTCATGGGGGAACTATCATTGTTTCCAACCCATGTAGCTACGAGAATATACGGGGTATATCCAATAGTCCAATTATCTCGTAAGTCATCAGTTGTGCCAGTTTTTACTGATACCGCATGGTTCGGAATAACCAAAAGTGATGATGGTCCAAACATGTCTTGCCGGGCATTGTTATCAAGAAGGATATGAGAGATAAGAAATGTTGTTTCGGGGGACAGTACCCGTTCTCCTTTCAAAAGAAGTTGCGATGGAATTTCTTTATCAAGATTCGGATCTGAATATTCTTCAAGAATTTTTCCCGTTCGGTCTACAACTTTTTTTATTGAAACTAAATCTCTTCGTATGCCACCATTTGCAAATACTCCGAATGCTTCTCCCATATCTACCATGCGTACTTCTCCACCACCGAGAGTTAGCGATAAGCCATAATTATCAGGATTTGTAATAGTTGTGAGTCCAAATGCACTTGCTGATGCAACCATATCCCGAAGTGAATTAATGGCAAGCATTTTTACCGCTGGTATGTTATACGAGTTGCCAAGGGCAAACCGAAGCTGTACTGGTCCATGGAATTTTCCATCGTAATTATGTGGGCAATACGTCGGTTGGTTGATGACCCCAAAGCACATCGGAACATCTAAAAACATCGTTGCAGGAGTTACTAATTTTCGTTCAATGCCAATTGCATAGTTAATTGGTTTAATGGAAGAACCGGGCTGACGTAGGGCAGTTGTGACATTGAATCCTCCTGAAGGGGTTGCAAAGTAATCAATGCTTCCTACCATGGAAAGTATTTCCCCTGTTGCAGGATTAGTAACGAGCGCTGCCCCATTGGTAACATGCGTGGAAGCAAGTTTAGCAACTTCCGATGCAACTGTATCTTGAGCAAATTCTTGGAGGGGTAAATCGAGTGTAGTTATAACTTTGAGTCCTCCATGTTCCACAAGTCGCTCTCCGTATTTAGCAACAAGTTGTTCTTTGACATACATGACAAAATGCGGTGCTTTAATATTAGTTGGTTTTTTAAAAATCAATTCTATTTTTTTTGCTTCCTCAGCTTGAATACTTGTTATATATCCATCTTCAGTCATACGCCGGAGCACTTCATGTTGACGGGTTATTGCAAGAGTTGGATTATTTCCAAATGGTGAATATAACGTGGGAGCTTGCGGAAGACCAGCAAGAAGTGCGCTTTCGGCGAGACTTAGTTCTTTTACCGCTTTTCCAAAATATTTTTCTGCAGCAGTTCCTATTCCCCATGCAGTTCCGCCATATGGCACTTGGTTTAAGTACATTTCCAGTATTTTGTCTTTCGGGTAAATAAGTTCGACCCAATACGACAGAATGATTTCTTTAATTTTTCGAGTGATAGTTCGTTTTGGAGTAAGAAGCGCAGATTTAACTAACTGCTGGGTGATAGTTGAACCTCCTTGAAGTTGTTTTCCTGAAATTGTTGCAATGAGCGCACGCAGCATGCCCCCAATGGGATTAACCCCTTGGTGTTTATAAAAATCTTTATCTTCAATTGCAATTGTTGCTTCTTGAACATATTTTGGAATTTCAGATAAAGGGACAAGTGATCTATTTTGATCAGTAAAAATATCAAAAAGAAGTGTTCCGTTTCTGTCATAAATTTTTGTCGCAAGCGGAACATCATATGCACCAAGTTTAGTTGGTGAGGGGAGATCTTTAAAAATGGATAAATAAACAAACAAGACAACGCTTATTGGAAGTAGCCAAAATGCAAATTTTCCGTACCGCTTAATATTTTTTTTTATCTTCATTGTCTTCCTATTATATAATAGAAGCATGGATTGGACCACGATTACATCATCAGAGGCAGATTCCGGTATTGCGTATGGAAATGTTGAGACCGATTTTTTTTCGCTTGTTCATGGAACAGTATTTACAACAGCTCCAACAGCGGCAAAACTTGCTGTTGACACGTCACTGTGGGGATATGAACAGATCCGAAGACGAAAATATTATTTTTTAGATCGGAAGAAATTACTAAAACGAATACTCCGAACAACAAATATTGCATTATTTCAAAAACAGAAAGAATCAAATTTCAAGCTCGGAGCATATGTTGAGGGTGTACTATGTAATATTGGCACACGCGCTGCGTGGATCGGATGTATTGGAAAGGGGAGCATGTATGAGCTAAGGACAAACGGGGAGCGCCGATTACTAGGGTATATTAATGAAGAACAACACAATGAATTAGATGCTCTTGGACGAGAACGCTACAACTGGTCATCCCAAGAATCAAATATTCCATTTGAAAAGGGCGATCTATTAATTCTTGCCGCAGGTGATGCAGCTACGCTATCAATAGGTGTCTTTGACGAAATAGCAAATCACCAGGACGATTGTAAAGAAATAATCAATCGCGAAATTCACCACTCTTCCTGGGGAGTAACCATATTGAAGAAATAGTTAGATATCTCTTGTGGTATGATTATTTTATGAAGCTTCGATCGGTGAATGAAGTTCCGGAAAATTCAAAAGTCATTTTAAGAATGGATTTAGATGTTCCGATGTATGAGGGGAAAATCGAGGATCCAGACAGGTTAAAAAAATCACTCCCGACAATAAAATTACTTTTAGATAAACATTGCAAAATTTGTGTTATCGGTCATCTGGGTCGACCAAAGGGAAATGATCAATCGTTATCGTTACATCCTGTATACGAAGCGCTTATATCGCTTATTGAAGAGTATCAAAAAATGAGTGTCAGTCACCAGTTTATTAAAGATATTGAGAATTATGAATTATGTGATGTGAGCGTGCTTGAAAATATACGCTTTTGGTCGGGTGAGGAATCAAATGATGCGGAATTTTTAAAAGTCTTAATTAAAATTTCTAATTGTTATGTCAACGATGCTCTTACAGTAGCGCACCGAAAACATCGGTCAGTCATGCTCTTTAAAGAATTACCCGCATATTATGGTGTGGCCTTTATAAGCGAAGTAGAAAAAATACTTACCGTAACACAAAATCCTCAAAAACCAATAACAATTATTTTAGGTGGAGCAAAAGAAGATAAACTTTCATATCTTCCTAGCCTTATTCCCATTGCTGACTATATCTGTATCGGCGGAAAACTTCCTTTATTTATTTCCCAAAAACAGGGAGATAAAATATATGTAGCAAAACTTCGAGAAGACAAATTGGATTTAAGCGATGATGATATACAAGAATTTAAAAAATATATTGCGCTATCAAAAACCATCATTTGGTCAGGAGCGCTTGGGTTTTTTGAAAAAGAAGATGCAAGAAAAGGCACACTCGCAATCGCACGAGCAATCGCAGAGAGTTCCGCGTATACAATTATCGCGGGAGGTGACACCAAGGCTTCGGTATCACATATTGGTGTAGAGGATAAAATAAATCTCATTGCATCAGGTGGGGGAATGTTACTTGAATTGTTGACAAAAGGCACATTGCCCGCATGGGAAGCATAGGCTATGATAAATATATGGAAGAAAAACGGATAAAAATCGGTATAAACGGATTAGGAAGAATTGGAACTGTCGTTCTTCGAGCTGTTCTTCAGGAAAAATACCCGATTGATATCGTTGCCATTAATACAAAAGGGAACTACGATGCTCAAACGATCTCGATGCGGCTTAAATATGATTCTGTATACGGACATTTTCCTGAGCCTATTAGTCATACAACAGATCAGCTATCATATAGTGGTCAAACAATTGCGCTTTTAACCGGAGATGATTCATCAGCTATTCCGTGGGGAACTCATGGCGTTGATGTCGTCCTTGAATGTACGGGAAAATTTACAGATAAAAAAGCTGAAGGTCATTTTACAGGAGGTGCAAAGAAAGTTATCATTTCGGCTCCCTCAAAAGATCCGGCAATTCCAACATATATCTTAGGAGTAAATGAAAAGAAATATCACGGTGAAACAGTAATTTCTAACGGATCATGTACGACAAACTGTGTGGCACCTATTATGAAATTACTTCATGAACAGATAGGAATTGAAAAAGGAATGCTTACAACGGTTCATGCATATACAGCAAATCAGAATCTTGTTGACGGGTCGTCAAAAGATCCTCGCCGTGGTCGTGCGGCAACAACAAACATTGTACCTACGACGACAGGTGCTGCAGAAGCAGTTATTGCATGCTATCCAGAAATGAGAGGAAAATTTGACGGGATCGCAATACGGGTTCCGGTAATCTGCGGTTCATATTCTGCAATAACCTGTAAGATGGTTCGAAAAACAACAAAAGAAGAGATTAATGCTATGTTTGAAAAGGCGAGCATGAGTACGGAATTACGTGGGAAATTATTGGTTTCTCATGATCCACTTGTGTCATCAGATATCATAGGTAATTCTGCATCTTGTGTTGTTGATGCACAGATAACATCTGTTATTTCTGATGATATGATTTCCATTGGCGCCTGGTATGATAATGAATACGGATATGCATGTAGACTCATCGAGATGGCAATGTATATCGGGAGATAATTAATTATTTGCAACAATGTTCTTCTTTAAAATAGTGCTTGCAGACAAAATAAATTTCAGCATCTGAATATCCAAGAGATTCCAACATTGTTTGAATTTCTATTTTTGTTTTTCCCTGTTCACGTAATGTTTTGATCATATGAAGAATTGTTTCAGTCACTTCGTACGGGAAAATAACCCACTTATCTGTTACTTGTGCAAAGAAATCCGGCCGAAATGTCGATTGTGTTTTACATAACATGCTGACTGTTGTAATAGACTTTGGTTTAAATCGCAAGAGATATGAAACAGCGCGTTTAAATGTAATACCACGGTCAGCTACATCGTCAACAAGAAGAATTGCTTTGTCTTTAATATTTACTTTAAGATGTTCGCTAATAATAAGCTCACTTGGCTTCGTAAAATCCTTATAACTTTGAATGGTGATAGTCGCAACAGGAACACTGAGATAATCAGACAATAGTCTTCCTAAGACTAATCCACCTCTTGCGATAGCCACAATTTGTGTTTCCGTTGGGCCACTGGTAATAATTGCTTCGGCAAGTTTTCGAGTGTATGTGCAATATGTCGACCATGATATGGGAAGATATATAGATTTCATGCCATTAGTATGCCACACTCTTGACGATTGTCAACCTCGTTCTATAATAGGTACATGGAAAACCAATCAGCACACCCCCTCAAATATTCCAGCATCGCAATTTCCGGTCGTCCCGGGGCAGGCAGATCGACACTTCTAAAGAATCTAAAACCTCTTGTTGAAGCACTGGGATGGGAAACATTTTCCGGTGGCGATTGGGCAAGAAAGTTTGCAATTGAAAACGGAAAACATGATTCAAAAGATATTACACATCATCTCGCCACAGATTATAGTGATGAAATTGATCATCAGATTGATGTTGCTATGCGAAAAAAATTATCTGATCCGAATACTCATGTTGCAGTTGAATCATGGATTGCTGGATGGAACATGCGGGGACTTCCCCATGTATTAAAAGTACTACTCATGACCGAAGATTCACTTCGCATAGACCGGGTAGTGAATCGTGATAATTTAAGCGTTGAGGAGGCAAAAGCACATTTGCGAGATCGGGAAGATGCAAATATTGGAAAATGGAAACGGATGTATGGAGTCACTGATTTTTGGGATTCGAAATATTATGATCTTGTCATTAATACCTATTCTCATGGACCAAAAGAAACATTAAATCTTGTTCTTCAAGCGCTCGGATATTTTAAGATGAACGGTCAACAAAAAGAAATATGAGTATGGTTCCAACCTATACACAAGCTATTTCGCTTTGGAAAACATACAACCTTCCAGAACAGAAACAACACCACTGTCTTCTTGTTGCAAAACTTGCACTATTTTTTGCCTCAAAACTCAAAGAAAAAAAACAGATCATTATACAAACAGAAGTACTGCTTGCTGCGGCACTCCTTCATGATATTGATAAAAATATTCCTGCAAAAGTTGGAGAGAGACATCCGGATACAGGAGTAAGAATTTTAAAAGAAATCAATATGGACGAAGTGGCAAATGTCGTGCGGACACATCCACTTCATGCGATACTCGATGTGCGTATCGCTCCAAAAACTTGGGAAGAAAAATTATTGTTTTTTGCAGATAAAATGACGAAATATGAAACAATTTCTGTGGATGCACGATTTGCGTTATGGAGAGCCGAAGAATTACCAAAAGAAGAAGTATATATATTGGATAAAGCGTACCCAAAAGTCAAAGAACTCGAACAATTTGTGTGTACTGCTATCGGGTTAACTTCAGATGAAGTGATACAACTTGCAAAACAGAGTATACTAGGGGATAAAGGAGAGCTGTTATGAAATATATTCTTTCTATCATTCTTTTGATTCTTTGTATGGGTATGACGCAACCAGTTGTTGCAATTGAATCCATTCCTGCGGTAGCTAAAATTGATTATGCTCTCCCATATCCCGGCGTTCTTCCGGATCACCCTCTGTATTTTATGAAACGGTTGCGCGATTGGACACTTGAAAAGGTGATTATAGAGCCGGTCCGTAAATCTGAATTTTATATTCTTCAGGCAGATAAGAGGCTGCAGATGGGAATTATGCTTATTGAGCAAAAAAAATTCTCACTTGCTGAAACCACCATATCAAAAGCGGAAAAATATATGGAGAAGGCGGTAGTGGGACTGGCAACATATAAAACCGGCGGCGGTGTCATAGCGCCATATGTGATTGAACACGCTGAAAAAGCACTAGCAAAACATATAGAAGTTCTTCAGGAGTTGCTTGTTCAAGTTCCAGTAACCTCATCAATAGAGCTTGCAACAAGAGTTCAACAAGAGATAAAAGCATTGAAATAGCAATACATATCGTATGTATTGAATACTCTTGTAGATAACGGACATTATAATCTCCGTACTATTTCTTCATAAAATAAAGAATGAAGCTGGTTTTTATATTGACTGGTTTTGATATAGAAGATACGTCTTGACCCCATAGATTTAGTGTTCTATTCTCATCTAGTCCACCATATATAGCGTTTTGATTTTCACACATGAAATGTCCTTATTGCGATCATAACAATACAGAAGTTCTCGAAACAAGAGATAACGAAGATGTCACGATTATTAGACGTAGACGCGTGTGTCCGAAATGCGAAAAGCGGTTTACGACGTATGAACGGGTGGAACAGATACCAATAACAGTGATTAAAAAGGATAACAGACGTGAGACATTTGACCGGGAAAAACTACGAAGAGGTATTTGGAGGGCAAGCGGAAAAACGACATTGTCAGCTGATCAAGTCAATACAATTGTTGATGACGTCGAACGGGAGTTAATCGGTGGAGAAACAAATGAAATAACAAGTAAAACAATCGGAGAGCTTGTGGGAAAACGATTAAAAAAACTGGATAAAATCGCATACATCAGATTTTCCAGCGTATTTAAAGAATTTGTCGATATTGAAGATTTAGCAAAAGAAATTAAAAAAATTTCCTAAAGGAGGATGTTTGTATGGAGTTAACCGGCATTCGCAAT
>Ga0209210_1001187_pt1 | contig 22726 bp, 25 predicted proteins | sample RifGroA1_FD_183991 | JGI IMG/M metagenome (GOLD analysis project Ga0209210, IMG submission 183991) | Contaminated groundwater microbial communities from Rifle, Colorado, USA - Rifle Groundwater A1 (SPAdes) (version 2) | ecosystem: Environmental > Aquatic > Deep subsurface > Groundwater >...
TTATTGAAACTGCTGAGGCAGTCCCGCCAGCACCCCTAATAGGGCCTGCAAAATACATTGCTAAATAGTCTTTCCCATCTTTTCTTTTTTTCAGCTTTATTTCTACAAGGCCTTCCAAGGGCGCAGAAACCACGCCGAGAGTTACATAAGCAAAGCCAACCCTTATTCCAACTTCAATTGCCTCGCGCATGTCTTTGAATTTGCAGAATTTTTCCTGCGCAACTTCCCTTGAAACAACCAAAGCAACCCTCCAATCGCCGGGCCCGTGCTTTTTTTCCAATTCCTCTATTCTCTGCGCAACTCCAGATCCCCTCAGCTGCGAAGCTACTGAAGAAATCAATGCCTCAACGCGCTGGGCAACTGTGCTGGCCAGCGGAATATCTACAACAGTTTCAGGATCATGTCCTTTTGCCCTTGCTTTCTGTGCAATCTCATAAATCGTCTTTGTTTTTTCCTGAAGCTCGTCAAAATACTTCTGAATGGTTTCGGAGCAGGCTGGCATTTCAAAACCTACAATGATTTAGTTTAAGAATTATTGTGTGTTTGCGTAAATATTCTGGCCGCGGAAGGTTTTGTTTTACTTCGCTTTAGCGAAGTTATTTGAACAGCGGTTCAGATTTAAAAACCTAACTGTTTTCTGAGGTAAACATATCAAAAACACTAACCGTAAGGTTTAAATAATAACAATATTGATATTCTATTGAAATGGTTAAGAAACGAGGAAGACTGCCAGGTTCTGCGATACGCGACAACATGGTTGAAATTTTGGCTGTGATAGGCCAGATACACGGCTATGACTTGTACAAGCACTTCAGAAAGGTTTACGGCAATGCTTCTCTAAGATCAATTTACTATCACTTGAAAAAAGGCACAGAGCTCGGCGTCTTCGAAAGCAAGGGAATAGAACGAATCGAAGGCAATTTCAGCTGGGGTTCTGGCGTTGAAAGAAAAGTTTTTGCCTTGGGCCCTAATGCAAAGCCAAGAGGCGATGAAAAGCTCAAGGATTTAAAGGCTTAATTTTAAAATTATGAAAAACGCGCGCGTTTTCCATTCCTTGAACTCGCCCAAATAGCGAGTTCAAGTTATTTTAATTGAATTACCTGAAAGCCATATTTATTAACTTCTTTTTTTGCCCATGGACAGAAATCTTTTGTTTTCAAAACAAAAGTAACTTCTTTCTTCAAAACCCGCCCAGTGAATTGCTTTGTTTTTGGATTAAATTCTCTCAAAACCAAAATATCTCCTTGCTTGCATTCAAAATCTGCCAGCCTCAATTCAAAACTTTTTCTGCCTTCCAAGATTGCTTGAAAATAGTCAGGCCAGCACTTCTTTTCAATTTTCATGAAAACTTAGTAAAAAGTGCTAAAATAAATACTTTTGCAGTCCTTTCTTACAAAAATCTCCACTCCTCCAAAAGTTCCAAAAACTCCAAGCCTCTATGCGCTACAAAAGCACTCACAGGAAATTCCTTATTGCAACAAAACCAGTGTCCCCATGATTTCGTCTGGAAAGGCTAATTGAGGCTGGTTATGAGTTGATTGGGTTTATACATGCACTTCCTCAAAGAAAAGCTGAGCTTAAAATTATGTCTGCAAACTATCCATTTGCACCTATTTGCGCTTAGTAGCCTCAGAATACATTAATTTAAATCAAAATCGAAAATCCGTTTTACTCCGCTAGTTAGTATGTTATATATTATTATATCTATTTCATATAAATAATATAATATATAATAGTCATATCATAAACTTTCAATATAGCTTCAACTACCCCTTTGTTTCATGTGGAGTTCCAAGCAAACAGATCGAAGTGTTTATTTTTTGATTTATAGTTCCAAACATACTGTGAAAAACAATAAACAATATTTATTTTTAATTAATGCATTTAAAAACATCTAAAAACAAATGGAAAAGTTTCCATAAGCAATAAAGGGCTCTGTCTAGGAAATAAAAATTTATAAACCCGCGCTTCATTTGCATCTCTTGTAGCAATTAGAACGCATATGTTGCATGGAACTTTGCGCGAATATCGTGCGAGTACTTTAGTATTTGAGCGAAAATGAGCAAAAATCGCATTTTTGCTGGAGCAGAAAAGATCATATATTTTTCTGTTTCTCATATTCGCCATGCGCAAATGCGAGAATTGCATGGAGGTGTAAATGGCTGGCCAAGCAGGATTAACAGACTTTTTTGAATCATTTCTGAAAAAAGAATCAATTTTTCTGGACAAAAAGGCACTTCAGCAGAATTATGCGCCAAAAGTAATTCCCCATAGACAGACTCAGATAAACCAACTAGCCGGAGTTCTTGCACCCGCTCTTCGCAAGGAAAAGCCATCAAATATGTTCTGTTATGGCAAAACAGGCACAGGCAAGACAGTTGTAACGCAGTATGTCCTCCAGAAATTGATTGAGTCTGCTGCAAGCAGGGCAATTCCCTTGAAAACAATCTATGTTAATTGCAAATTGAAGAAGATTGCAGATACAGAGTATAGGATTATTGCAGAGCTGGCACGGGCGCTGGGAAAAGCCGTTCCTTCGACAGGACTGCCTACTGATGAAGTTTATAATTTGTTTTTGACTGCAATTGATGAAACAGAACAGACAATTATTTTCGTTTTGGATGAGATTGACAGGCTTGTTGATAGGGCTGGCGATGAAATCCTATATAATTTGACAAGAATTAACTCCAGCCTGAAGAAATCGCAGGTTTCTATTGTAGGCATCTCGAATGATACGCGGTTTTTGGAAAATATTGATCCCCGCGTTAAGTCCTCTCTTGGCGAAGAAGAGATTATATTTGCTCCATACAATGCAATGGAATTAAAGGAAATACTGGAAGAGAGGGCAAAGCTGGCATTCAAAACAGATGTTCTTACAGAAGGTGTTTTGGAAAAGTGCTCTGCTTATGCTGCAAGAGAACATGGCGATGCGAGGCGGGCAATTGACTTGCTGAGGGTTGCTTCTGAAACAGCTGAACGAGAAAATTCCAGCAGGATTACGCCGGAACATATTGACAAGGCAGAAGACAGGATAGAAAAAGACAGGGTGCTAGAAATTGTAGCTGTCCAGCCAAAGCAGTCACAAGCGGTTTTTATGGCCATCCTTGAGATGCCTGCCACTGCAAAAATAGAAACAGGTGAGGTTTATGATAAATACAAAGGGATATGCAATGCAGCTGGCTTCGGCCCATTAACTCAGCGAAGGGTTTCAGACTTAATTGGAGAACTGGATATGCTTGGCCTGATTAACGCAAAAGTTATTTCAAAAGGCAGGGGCGGCAGGACAAGACAGATTTACCTGACTATTTCAGATGAGCTTGGCTCTAAATTAAAAGACAAACTGAAAGAAGAGCTTGGCGTGTGATGCGTGAGTTACTTAGAGCAAATCTTAAATACGCACAGCGGAATAAATAAAATATGCAATTAAAAAATCTTGATAACATCTCTCTCTCTCTCTTTGCTCGGGCTTGTTTGTCTTTGCAGCAGTCCTGAACATAGTTGCGTCTTTATTTGGACTATATTTGACTTTAACTCTGCGCCAAGCCTTATTATTTGGCGCCATGATTGGTTTTGTTTTTGTTTATTATATTGCTATTCCGCTGTTATTAGTATTGTTATTTATTTTGATATTAGCTGGAAAAAAATATAGATATTGGGCTGGCGGCGGCTTTATTATTTTGCTTATTGCTGCGCTCAGCAATTATTTTAATTATTTTCTTTTCGCAGCAGTATTGTTTCCGATTTATTTTGGTTTCGGTTCGTTTTACTACAAAAAGCCAAAGTATTTTTGGCTCTATTCTGCGCTACTCGCAATTAGCGCAGTCTTTTTGGCGGTTTTAGTGCGGGCAGTCATATGAAGGGGAAAAAAGGCTTCGACATCAGTATGAACTTTGTCATAATGTGGATTATCCTGCCCTTAGTGGCGGGAGTGATGATTGTCTTGCTAGTAGTTGCTCCGACTGCCTCTGCTCTCGGAAGCAAAGGCTATGCTGATAGTTTGTGCCATTTAAATGCTGGAATCAGAGATAAGATGTTAGTTGGCAAGATATTAATACCTTTATTTATGTGCAAAGAACATTCTGCGACAATTGATGCAGATAATTGGAATGCCTGCGATCCTGATGGCAGGTTTAAGTTTAAAGATAGAACTGATATTAAGGGCTGTGCAGAGCAGCAGATTTTCAATTTAATGAGCCGATGTTGGTACGTATATGGGCAAAGCAGTTGGAATTTTGCTGCAGGTAATTGGGACTATGACTGTTTCAGATTTCAAATTAGGGATTTGGGCGCGGTAATAAATGAGAAAACATTAACAAGTTTCATGATGCAACAAAAATTTGACAATGGTAAAAATTATTGTTCAGAAATAGCAAATAACAATCCAATTCCTGCATGCGGTAATAAAGATCAAGTATTTTGGGGTGATGCCTTTGGAAATCCCAAAGAATTAAAAGCGCAGGAAATATGGCGCGTAAGGTTTCACGATGACGTACCTTTGCTTGGCGTACAGACTGGCAACGATCAAATAGTCTTGCAGAAGTAATTATGCTCTCGTTATTGTATTTTTTCCAGCCAAGTCGTATGCATCCCACACAGAGTTGCCGTAAATCTCTTGGTCGTTTATTCCGCCGACAAAATGCCTGCCAATCAATGATGCGAATACGACCAGATCACCTGCTTTGACGGTCTTGGCATTTTGGTTATGAGTTACAAATGGCAAATCCCATGGGGTGCGCAATCGTTCATCAAGAGTTTTGAATGCCAATGCGTATCGTTTACTTGCATCATCGTAATGTATTATGGTTACAGTGTCCTTAACAAACATAGTATCGCCCGATTGATAAGATTTCATTTTGTTTGGCCAATTGTCACCATCAGTATCGATTAAATCTTCTTCTGCCCTTTTAGCAGTAATATACTTAACCCCTCTCAGCCCAGGCACCATTTCTGGAGCAAGCCAGTTCAACCCAAGCAAGCCAGCAACAGCAGCGCCAGCTACAAGCCCGCCCATCAGCATAAACTGCCTTCGTGTAAACTGCCTTGGTGCTGGCTTCTCTAACCTGCTTTCCAAGCGATCGAAATCTTCACTGTCCATAATTCACACAGCCATTTCTTCTAAGTGCGTATTAAATTATTAAGAGTTAGTTTCTTAAACTTTTACATAGTATACTTTACTACGTTTAGCGATTTTCGACAGCGCCGGTTGAGGCAATAATGTGGTTGAGACAGAAATTATTGCGCAAATAGAATGTCACGAAGACGCGGGTTTGATGCGTTTGTGTAATTTTCGTGCAGAGCGTGATGCTTATTTTAATTATTGCCATAGCAAGCCAGATCCATTTTTTAACAGAATAAGAAAAATACGAGTTAATGCAGATCGCATTGAAGATTTTATTCGAAATGCCGAAGAATTTTACAGTAGCTTTGGAAATTCGCCTTCATTTGTGGTTAATCCGCTAACTGAACCTATAGAACTGCCAAGAGTTTTGATTGAACGAGGCTATTGCCAGCATAGTGTTAGTGTGATGATTGTATCATCACAAAATATCAAGCTTCAACTTAAGGTAAATCCAAATGTGGCATTATATTCAAATCCAACTATTGAAGAATTTGTTAGTATTTTTTCTACTGAATTTTTAAAACAAGGAGAAGATTTGTTCGTATTGCGCAACAGGGTGGCGCAGAATATGGCGGAGAACAATACGCATTTTGTTGCCCGTGTGGTTGAAAAAGCGGTTGGTGTTGTTGGAGCAATTAGCTTTAATGATATTTATTCTGTTTATGGCTTGTGCGTTCTAAATGAGTTCAGAAAACAAGGAATAGGCGCGACATTGTTGTGTGGTTTATTTAATGCGCTTAAGGAAAAAAATCCCAAGCGCATATACGCAAAAACTAGCAATGCACTGTTATTAGAAAAAGCAAAATTGTTAGGTATGGATAGTTATGGCGAGGTAACTTTTCAAAAGCTCAAAAAATGAATGTGTTAGTTTTGGAATCTGGTGGTGGCGCAGGCATTGCTACAATTGAAATACTAAAGATGAATAATAATGATATAAAAATTATTGCTGCAGATTGCGATAAATTTGCCGGTGGTTTATATTTAGCGCACGAGGGCGTGGTTTTGCCGCACATAAGCAATCCATTATATACTGGCGCGCTAATAAGATTATGTGAGACTAAAAATATTTCTGCCATAATGCCTACGTTTGAGTGGGGTTTTGACTTAGTGAGAAAGTTAGAACTGCCATTCTTGACAGATCTCGAGAGCGCTATTTTATGCAAAGATAAATTGCAATTCGCACAACGCGCAAGAAGCGCGGGGTTGGATGTACCACTTACCGTTCCACTCAGAGATGCACATTTAACGCCACCATTTTTTGTTAAGCCACGGTATGGTGCGGGCAGTAGAGGCATTGGTATAGTTAGAAAAAAGGAAGATGCAACTTACTTTTTAAATAGTGGCATCAACTATGTCGCTCAAGAGTTACTGCACGGACAACATTATAGTGTGGATGTATTAGTGCATCAAAAAAAGTTTATCACCGCAGTGCCACGCGCAAATATTAGAGTCAGGAGTGGCGAGCCGGTAACCGTAAGAATTGAAAAAAATGAAATAATTATGGGCTGTGCAAAGCAAGTAACCGAACGACTTGGCATAAAGTCAACTTTTAATTTAGAAGGTTTTCTGGACGCAGGCACCTTTTTTATTAATGAAATTAATGTAAGATTTGGATCTGGAATAATTTTTCCCTATCTTGCTGGCGTCAATTTTCCAGCATATTTATTGGGATTTAAAACAAATATCAAGTTTAGGGCTGGTGTTTTCACAACTATTTCGAGAGGATTAGAATTAAAATGATGATGGAAATTTTATTTTTGTATTTAGCAGCTTCGCTAACATCATTCTTTTGGGTAAAACGAGACAAAGAGTCATGCGCGGATATTATAGTAGTTTTGTCTGGAGCAAACAAGCTTTATACAATTAATCGCATTAAGAAAGCGGCAGAACTATTTAATAAAAATTATGCGAAAACAATATTAATTTCAGGTAAATATCTGTCATACTGGATGGCCTGCGAATTAAACAAACTTGGCGTTCCTAATGACAGAATATTAATACAAAATAAATCAACAAATACGTCTGAAGATGTATTACATAGTTTTGAATTTCTCAGAGAAATTGAAAGCATGTTGTTAGTAACCGCATCAGTACACCAGCGGCGCGCGAGCATGGAATTTAAAAGAGTTTTTAAAAATATTAAAATAATAAATGCGCCATCTAATGATTATTTCCACATTTTCAGCTTTTTTCTGCCAAGTGGCTGGCTGATTACTCTATCAGAAATAGTAAAGTTTTTGCGATATGCATAGCGTTTAAGTGGGGCATGAAAAAGCCGTAATAAATTTATTGCAGAGCGGTATAAAAATCTTCACTTTCCATGGTTTTGCAATAGTATTTACTTTTTTAAACCTTACTCATAGTATTGCTAAACAAACAAGTTCTTATAATTATCTGATTATAAATTAAAACATGGATGAAAAACAAGCTGTTAGAATGCTGCTTCAGCTAGGCCAGCTTCCTACTCCTGATAAGATAAAAGAAATGCTTTTTGATGATAAATTATCAAATCTGAGCCCAGAAACAGAAATCCCGATCCTGAGGCCTTCTGAAAGATCATTATCTCTGACAGACAAAGATTCTAATGTTGAAGTCCTCCAGCACTATGACTGGAAACCGAGAAAAATAGAAATTCGCGATTTTGTCAGCTATTTTAGGGCGAGATACAATACTATGAAAAACCTGCTGGCTCAGAGGGCAGAGGTTTTAGGGGCTGTTTCGATTTCAAGGCTTCCGATGGTAAATGGAAAGGCAACTATTGTCGGAATGATTTCAGACATACACAAACTTCCAACAGGCACGATTAAAATAAAACTTGAAGACTTGACAGGCAGGGTTGATGCAATTATATCTATGAAAAGGCCGGATGTTGCAAAATACATCCCGTATTTAGTGCCGGATGAAGTGCTGGCATTCACAGGCTCACTGGCGAAGGGAATTTTCTTTGTTGATTCGATTGTCTGGCCTGACATCCCATTCAAAACAAGAACCTATTCGCCTGACGAGGCTTATGCTGTTTTCACAGGCGACATCCACACAGGTTCGAACTTATTTCTGCCAAAAGAATTTCAAAAATTTATTTCATGGCTAAAAGGCGATTACGGCGATGAAGATATGAAAAACATTGCCAAGAAAACAAAATATGTTTTTGTTTTGGGTGATTTGATTGATGGCATTGGAATTTATCCAGAGCAGGAAAAAGAACTGACAGAAGTTGATGCGGCTAAGCAGTACGACCTGCTCGCAAAGTATTTTGCAGATATTCCAGATGATAAGAAATTAATAATAATTCCCGGAAACCACGATGCGCTGAGATTGTGTGAGCCTCAGCCAATGCTCCCCAAAGATCTTGCAGCGCCTCTGTATGAGCTTCCAAATGCAATCTGCGTTTCAAATCCCGCAACAATTAAGATACACAGGCAGGACGGCTATTCTGGCTTTGATACGCTGATGTATCACGGCTATAGCTTTGATCATTTTATAGATACTGTTGAAGGCTTGAGGATGGCTGGCGGGTATGATGCACCAGACAAGGTGTGGGAATTTCTGCTGACGAGAAGGCATCTTTCGCCTACTTACGGAGGAACGCTGGCCCTGCCAATGGAGCCAGATCCGCTTGTGATTAAACACGTGCCTGATTTGGTTGCATCAGGGCACATCCACAAGGCAAAAATCGGCTCGTACAAAAATGTTATTTCAATCAGCGGGAGCTGCTGGCAGGCCAAGACTAACTTTCAGGAACGCGTAGGCCATAAGCCAGATCCCTGCTTTGTGCCTGTTTATGGACTGCATAATGGCAAGGCAAATATGCTGAGCTTCGGGGCTTAGGTTTTATCAACCTTCCACCCAATCTCAAGTATTTTTTTAATCATCTCTGCCTTCTTTTCTCCAACACCTTCCACTTTCTGCAATTCTTCCAAAGAAGCATTAACAATTGCCTTCGGCGAGCCAAAATGTTTCAAAAGATTTCTTGCAAGTGTTGGTCCGACAGCAGGCAGGCCTTCCACAAAATACTGTTGCATGTCAATTAGGTTCTTCGGCTTCTGTTCAATTCTGGATGAAAGTGGTTTTTTCAGATGCAGCTGCTCTCTTTTTGCAATTGTCATTAACAATTCAGCAGTCTGCCTCGGATTTTCAGAAAAAAGAATATTCAAATTCCAATCCAGCGCAAGAGACGAGAATGCACCCCAGATTGCAGACGGGTTCACATTCCGCGAAGTAAATATTTCAGAAAAATTCCCCTCTAAAATAAGCAATGGCTTTGGAAAGCTGGCTTTCAGCTTCGAGGCCTGCTCAAAAAGCCTGCCGTCGATAAGTGAAGTAACAAAATCAGAAATTATTTTTCTTTCAACGCCGACATCTTCAGATAAAATAAAGTCGCCGGCCTTCAGTGCGCCAACTTTTACATTTGCGCCGATTGAAAATAAGTTTTCAACAATTGGGCCCTGCTCACGTGAATCTGCAAAAATCATTACTTTTTCTACGGGTTTTTCTTCTTTCGGAATAAATTTATCTAAATCAACTTCTTCGCGGGCGTGTTCTATTTTTTTCTGTGCAGAAATGTCAGGCATGTTGCTAATCAATACATTCATTGCCTGTTCTTTCTTCCGCGCAGCCCAGAAATAACCTTCATCGCGGGAATTTTTTGTAATCAAAACAGCTAATTTTCCAACATGCTGTCGTCCTGTCCTTCCCCGCCGCTGGACTGTCCGTATTACTGAAGGTATTGGAGAGTAAAATATAACCAAGTCAACTTGTGGAATGTCTAATCCCTCCTCAGCAACCTGCGTGCAGACTAAAACATTTATCTCGCCGCTCCGGAATCTGTCAAGAATTTCTATCTGTGTTTTCTGGCTCATGCCTTTTTCCTTTTTGCTTGCCTGCCCAATAAATTTCTGCACATTTGTCCCAGATATCTGCTCAAGCTCTGAAATTATTTTACCGATATTATCCCTGTATTCTGAAAAAACAAGTATTTTTGATTTCGGATTTTCAGCAAACTGTCTTTTTATTATTTCAGACAGCGCAGAAAGTTTCGGGTGCTCAGTTCCTTTTTCACTTGCAGACAGAATAAGTGAGTATGCAACGCGCATATTTATGTCGTTTGCAATATCTTTTGATGCTTTTGATTTTGCAAGGTCTGCATCGCGCCAGAGATTTTCAAAATAACTTTTCAGCGCAGAGACAGATTCTGATTCAAGCAAGCCATGGGCATGCCCTATCTTCATCAGCGCAGCAATCAGTGAGAGTGCCCTTGCCCCAGAGAAATCGCCAAGAGCCAGCTTTGCCTGCAGGTTCTGCTGGACGGCGAGCAGCATTTTCCGATTCAGCCTTTTGATATCAGAAACACCAACAAGCTCAAACCTTTTCAGTTCGTCAAACCTAAGCCTTATTGCATTTTCAAGATGTTTTTTAATATTCAGAAGCTCTTCTGGAAGTTCAACAAACCTGAATTCGGTTGTCATCGGTTTTACATACTGAATTACTTCGGGATGCTCTCTGTCCCTCGCTTCTGTCTTTTCAATAAATAAATTAGAACATATTTCATTAATTGCATCTGCATCCGAGCCTGGCGAAGCTGTTAAAGCAAGAATTCGCGGAGTGCCTGCATTTTGTATATATTCTTTTGCGAGAAAAACATAATCATAATTGCCAGTTGCGCGGTGCGCCTCGTCGAAAACAACCAGAGAAAAATCTTTTAGCGATAATTTGCCTGCAAGCACATCATGTTTGATTGTCTGCGGCGTTGCGAAAATCATTTTCGCACTTTTTAAAAAATCCGCGCGCTCTTCCTGTTTTGTTGCGCCAGTTACGACACCTATTTCTTCTTTTGGCAAAAAAAATTCTGAAAAAACCTTTGAATGCTGAAGGACAAGAGGCTTTGTTGGAGCCATTATGAGAATTTTTCCCTGGGGAAGGCGCAGGCCTGCCAGCGCAATAGCAATGTGCGTTTTTCCCAAGCCAGTTGGCAGAACAACAAGGGTATTTTTTTCTATTGCAGAGTTCAGGATGGTTTGCTGATATAATCTTAGGTTAAGCTTTTCTTTAAGCAGGCGCATGACTTTTAGAAATCTATTGCGATTTTAAGCATTGTTAAGTTCAAACCAACACCAAAATATTTATAAAATTCGCTATGAATCAAAATACCATGTTAGTCGAACGTTTGTATTCATTAGGCGAATGGGCAAAAGCCAATCCAGTTAAAACCACTGCAATCGTAGCCGCTGGAGTTATTGGATTGACAGTGCTTTTAGTGCCAGATGTGCGGCACGGATTAATAAATTATTTACGGCAGGTGACAGACGTGGACGGCGCGCTGAAATTTCAAGAGTGTATGAGCCAGCAGGCGAAAAATGGTGCGTATGGCAGTGCCGCATCATTGAAATGCAGCAATGCTTAAAGTCAACTGCCATTGGTTTTAGCCAATATCGAAAGGTTTATAAATGGCAATATGGTGATAAAGACATGGAATATTTAGCTCAGACATACGAACTGTTGCAATCTGCAGGCCAGTGGGCAAAGGCAAATCCGGTTAAAACTACTGTTATTGCTGGACTGGCTGGCTTTGGCTTGACTGCGCTTTTAGTTCCAGATGTGCAACACGTCTTAGCAGGCGCATATGATTACGTTAATCAACTGAGCGCAGCACGCGAACAAAGATTCCAAGAATGTATGGCTGCGCAGGCAGAAAAAGGTTTGAGCGGAGCACTAGCAGAATCTAACTGCGGCGCGCCACAACTTACTTAATTATTTTTCAACAGCTTCTTCACGCCTTTCAAATGCCCTGCCCCCAGCACAACAAGGGTTTTTTCATCAGGGAAATGTTTCTGCAAGTGTTTTATTTGATTGGCCAGATAGTTGTCTCTGTCTGACACAAGGACTTTGTAAATATTCGGGAACTGCTTTTTTAGATTAGAGGCTAGCTTAAAAATCATCTCATCTGCAGGCACTTTTTTCAAGTCAATTTCTATTTTTTCGTTTGCAAATATTCCAGAAATTAAATAAAATCCGAATTTTAATTTTTCAAGAATTGGAATTGCTGATAATTTCTTCAAGGTGATTTGGATTGGCATGTCAATCAGAAAAACTTTTGCGCCAACCTTTTTTGCTTCTAAGTATGCTGTTTTCATATCAATGCCTGGCGTCTGCTTAACGCTTTGCCCGAGTTTTTTCTGCGCGTATGAACCTAACAGCTGAAAAAGCCAGCCGAAAATCCCTAGCTGTAAGACTGCTGATGTAGGGACTTTCCGCTGGCCAGCTATGAGTGCGCGAAGCCTGCCCTCGTCAAGCTCGACAGCCACTATTGTTGGTTTCAGCTCCGAGATTTTCTCTTTTATCTTTCTTATTGACTCTTCAGAAATGTGCGAAGTGCCGAGTATTTCGATTACCATAGTGTATATTCAATTATAGAAACCTTTATATTCAAAAATGTTTGCTATGGAGTAACAAAAGGCGATTAACATAAGTCTGAACAAGTTCAGATGATTTCGCCTTTGAGAAATAGGTGAAGAAATGGCACTACAAATCAAAAAAATGTCTGAAGCTGAGAGTTTAAGAGTATATACTGATGCCGGCGACTTTTTCGGCGAGATCGAAGATGCAATCGTCTCAAAGAACCGAATTGAAAGCTGGAAAGTCCGTGCAGCAAAGGATTCATTCTTATCCAAGGCGCTGACTGGCGTTAAGGGCGTAATTGTCCCGCACCAGCTGGTCAAGTCAATTGGCGATATAATGATTGTCTCAAAGGCAGCAGCGCCGAGTTACGAAGAGGATAAAGAATGATTATTTTTAATTATTTTTACATAGATAGCTTTATATTTTAATGTATTTGCAGTATTTTGATGCGCAATGAGTAAAATAATCGTAGCGGGGTTTGTTTTTATAGTAATTGTATTGTTATCACTTTCTGCTGCTGAAGCTTGGTCTTTGCCGTTTAAGTTTGTAAAAAATACAGTAAAACAAACTGATAGTGCTATAAAACAAGATGTAAAGCAAGAAGCAACAATATCTAAAGCGGAACAACTAAGGATCAATAACAAACTCGGTATGGATTTAGAGCGTGGATTTAAAACCGCATGGTGCAAATCAAACAAATGCGCAAGTAGCCTCGAGGAATTTAATAAGATTAAAGCGAAATATGGACACGACACAATATATATTACTTCTGACAATGCTGCGCGAAACTACATGCAACAAATTGATGCACTGCGGTTGATTAATTTTAATAGTAAGCCAGATATGCTAAAAATAGTGTTAGATGGTGGTGCGGTAAAACAAATAACAATTTATGATGTAAAAAGTTCTCAGAATGCAATGGCTATCGCAGAACAGAGAGGTCAATTTTCGAGTTATAAAGGGGCGTGCGATCTTTTAAATTCGCAACGATGGAATAAATTATTTTGTTCTATAGAATATATTTTACCGAAGACCGAGGCACAAAAATTAGCATCACAATTTGCGGTGCGCGGAAAAGAAAGCTTAACTTGCTTGGGGACGGGCATTATTCTCGGCGGACTAGATCCGACTGATGTAGTGTGTGCAGTTCCGCTTTTAAAGAATGGACAAGTTACAGTTAATAGCAAAGGCGTTAATATGGTATATGCATCAGAGTGGAATGGGCAGTGGTTTTCAGATTAGTTCTGTACGGCAATACTAAAAACCTTTTTAAGCCATTTTAACCTGGGAAAAACATGTCCGAGCTGGATTTTCAATCAACTGCAGAAATTAACGTACCTAAGGCAATCATAGAACAGATTATTGGGCAGGGGCATGCCAGCGATATAATAAAAAAGGCAGCAAGCCAGCGGAGGAATGTGCTCCTAATTGGCGCGCCAGGAACAGGCAAATCATTATTGGGACTGGCCTTGGCAGAGCTTCTCCAGAAATCGAAACTTTCAGATGTGCTAGCCTTGGCAAATGACTTTGATGAAAACAACCCAAAGATAAAAACAATGGACGCTGGCCAGGGAAAGAAAGTTATTGAAAAGGCAAAACTTCAATCATTAGCCGGCATGAAAAATCAGCAGTTCTGGTATATTGGGCTTTCCATGATTGCATTAATCCTGCCATGGTATATACGAGATATTTATGGAGATATAATGGCAGCAGCGTCCCTGATTGCAGGCATGCTTTTTGTCGGCGTAGCTGCAATTTCAGTTGGTCTCGGAATTAGGAGAACGGGAAAGGCAATTGAGCCGAAACTCCTTGTTGACAATTCGAGTTTAGAAAAAGCACCGTTTATTGATGCGACAGGTTCTCACGCAGGCGCATTACTCGGCGATGTTGCACATGACCCTTTGCAGTCTGGCGGGCTAGGCACACCTGCTAATCAAAGAGTGCAGGCTGGCGCAATCCACAAGGCAAACGAAGGAGTGTTATTCATTGATGAAATTGCAACACTCGATGTTCATTCACAGCAGGAACTCCTGACAGCAATGCAGGAGAGAAAATATCCAATCACAGGCCAGTCAGAAAAATCCAGCGGGGCAATGACAAGGACAGAGCCGGTGCCGTGCAATTTTATTCTTGTCGCAGCTGGAAATATTGAAACTGTCCAGAAGATGCACCCTGCGCTGAGAAGCAGGATTCGCGGTTATGGGTATGAAGTATACATGAATGACACAATTCCTGATACGCCTGAAAATAGAAAAAATATTGCGCGGTTTGTAGCGCAGGAAGTTACGAAGGATGGAAAGATCCCGCATTTCTCAAAAGATGCTGTCGAAGAAATAATCAAAGAAGCGCAGAGGCGCGCAGGAAGAAAAGGGCACTTGACTTTAGTTCTCAGAGACCTCGGCGGATTAGTACGAGCAGCAGGGGATTTGGCAAAGGAAGAAAAGGCAAATTTAGTTACAGATTCTCACGTTACTCGCGCTAAAAAATTAGCAAGAAATTTAGAACAGCAAATATCAGACAAATATATTGAGAGAAAAAAAGAGTATGAAATTATCAAAGTAAAAGGAGAAATTGAAGGCAGGGTCAATGGACTCGCAGTAATCGGCTCTGATGCTGTCAGCATGTCGGGCCTTGTCCTGCCCATAGAAGCAGAAGTTACAAAATCCAGCACAGAGACAAAGAAATTTGTCGCGACAGGCAAGCTCGGCGCAATAGCAAAAGAAGCAATAGTAAATGTTTCTGCAATAATTAAAAAAATGTTTGAAGAAGATATGAAAAAGTATGATGTTTATGTGCAATTCCTGCAGACATCAGAAGGAGTTGAGGGGGATTCAGCATCAATAGCTGTTGCAACTGCAATAATTTCTGCGCTGAAGGGCATTCCTGTAAGGCAGGACACTGCAATGACTGGCTCTTTGTCTGTGCGCGGAGAAGTCCTTCCTGTCGGAGGTGTTTCGCAGAAGGTTGAGGCTGCTATGGAGGCAGGCATCAGGCAGGTTATAGTTCCAGAATCAAATGCAAAAGATATTGTTCTTTCAAACGGCAAAAAAATAAAAATAATCCCAGTAAGCACAATCGCGCAGGTATTGGAGCACGCGCTGGACTGGACCGGCAAAGAGGAAATTATTAATAAGATACGGCGGCATGAAAAACACAATGGCAGATAAAATAAACATATCTGATGATTACATAAACAGAATTAAAAAGTACGTGCAGGAAGGCAGATTCAAAGACCTAAATGATTTTCTGAATCAAGCAATCCATCTGCTTCTTTACGCAGAAGACAACAAGGAAAAGTTTATGCAGGCAATTACAGTTATTCCGAAGGGCGCAGAGCCGACTGGGCAGACAGAGCTAAAAGAAGGCGATAAAAATGGACAGTAAAGATTATGAAAAAGCAGGGCGAATAGCTGCAGAAACCAGAAGATACGCGCTTACTTTAGTAAAACCCGGTCTATATTATTTAGAGCTGGCAGAAAAAGTTGAGGCAAAGATATTTTCTCTGGGCGGAAGGCCCGCTTTCCCGTGCAATGTTTCTGTAAATGATATAGCTGCGCACCACATTCCATCTGCAGATGAAAAGTTTGTTTTGAAGGAAGGGGACTTGCTGAAAATAGATTTGGGAGTCCATATTAACGGCGCAATTGCAGACCATGCTGTTTCTGTTTCAGTTGGAAAAAATTCAGAAAATGAAAAATTAATAGATGCTGCCAATGCTGCTGTTGCTGCGGCAATTGCAATCGCAAAGCCCGGAGCAAAAGTTTCTGCGCTTGGAGAGGCAATTGAAAAAGAAATCACTTCGCGCGGATTTGTGCCAATAAAAAATCTCTGCGGGCACACAATTGAGCCATATGTGCTGCATGCAGGTCTTTCAATTCCAAACCACAAGATAAATTCAAATACGGTTTTGAAAGAGGGAATGGTTTTGGCAATAGAGCCTTTTGCAACAACAGGTGCAGGATTTGTCAATGAAGGTGCAGAGTCCGGAGTTTACAAACTGGAAGAGCCTGGTGCTGTCCGGACTGGAAAAGAAATTCTTGACTTCATAATTTCAGAATACAAGACACTTCCTTTTGCGAAAAGATGGCTTGCGAAAAAATTTAATTCGTTAAAAGTTAACCTATTTCTGAAAGAGGCGCTTGCAAAAGGGATTTTGCATTCTTATTCCGAGCTGATTGAACTGAAGGGGTCAAAAGTAGCTCAAGCAGAGCACACAATAATAATAAAAGAAAAAACAGAAGTTCTAACTAAGTGATTATTAATCACTCTTCTTCGTCGTCAAGGGAATCATCATCGTTATCTTCATCCACGTCTTCTTCCTCTTCGTCGCTTTCCTCTGCTCTTAGTTCGAATTCTTTTGGCATTGTTACACCGCTTTTAGCCAGATTTAGCCTATATATAAAGTTTATCATAGTGGGCTGTAATGATTTAAGTGTATTCGGTTTTCTGTCGCGAGTATTCTGAGCCATAGCAGTCAAAACTGAGAACTGACACCCGAAGACGCTACTGATATTAACAGTATTAATTAGCTCATATAGTTCGGAATGTTCTGGCTCATTAGTGGCTTCTTTGCAGATGCTAGAGCAGCCACATATTTGTCAATTTCAGCTTTTGCTATGGACGGCTTTTGCTCTAAAAGGGATTTTTCAAAGTGTTCCATTGCAACGTTTTTCGCTTTCATGTTTTCCCTTAAGGCCAGCATTGCAGCTTCCCTGCAGACTGCTTCTATGTCTGCACCAGAGTAATTTTCTGTCTTCTTTGCCAGCACATCTAGGTCTACATCTTTAGTAAGAGGCATGCCTTTTGTATGTATCTTGAATATTTCCAGCCTTGTCTTTGTATCTGGCGGTGTTGTTAGTATGTGCCTGTCAAATCTGCCAGGCCTTAGTAATGCAGAGTCAATTAATTCCGGTCGATTTGTTGCTGCGATGACAACAACATCTGATAAGTCTTCCAAGCCATCCAGCTCAGTTAGCATTTGGTTTACAACGCGCTGGCTTACTCCAGAATCATCAGAGCCAGCTCTTTTTGGAACAATAGCATCAACTTCGTCAAAGAATACGATGCAAGGAGATACCTGCCGTGCCTTTTTGAAAATTTCTCTGACATGTTTTTCAGATTCGCCAACCCATTTGCTGAATACTTCGGGGCCTTTTACTGAGATGAAATTTGCCTCAGCTTCTGTTGCGACTGCCTTGGCCAGCATTGTCTTGCCTGTTCCAGATGGTCCATATAATAAAATTCCGCGTGGTGCGCGTATGCCCATCCTTTTGAAAACTTCAGGCTGTTTCAAAGGCCATTCAACTGCTTCTTTTAATTCCTGTTTTGCTTTTTCAAGCCCACCGACATCTATCCACTTTACTTTTGGTCTTTCGATGAGCACTTCTCTCATTGCGCTTGGGCGGACCATCTTTAGGGCTTCCTTAAAATCATTTTTCACAACCTGTAGTTTTTCCAGATGTTCTTTTGGAATTCTTTCCTCATCTTTAATGTTGAACTCCGGAAGAACCCGCCTCAATACAGACATTGCAGCTTCCTTGCAAAGCGACTCCATGTCAGAACCGACAAATCCGTGAGTTATGTCTGCTAGTTCTTTTATGTCGACATCATTTGCGAGAGGCATGTTTCTCGTGTGGATTTTCATAATTTCTAATCTGCCTTCCTTATTTGGCACGCCGATTTCTATTTCCCTGTCAAATCTTCCGCCACGCCTTAATGCAGCATCCAGTGCTTCTGGCCTGTTGGTCGCTGCAATAACAATGACTTTTCCTCTTGATTTTAATCCATCCATCGAAGCCAAAAGCTGTGCGACAACCCTTCGTTCAACTTCGCCGTAAGATTCTTCTCTTTTCGGCGCAATTGCATCAATTTCGTCTATAAAAATTATTGTTGGCGCGGATTTTTCAGCCTCGGCAAAAATATCCCTAAGTTTTTTTTCAGCCTCGCCGACAAATTTTGAAATTATCTCTGGGCCGTTGATTGAAATGAAATTTGCATTTGTTTCGCTTGCAACTGCTTTCGCAAGCAAAGTTTTTCCTGTGCCTGGCGGGCCGAATAACAAAACTCCTTTTGGAGGCTGTATGCCCAATCTTTCAAAAATTTCAGGGTGTTTTATCGGCAGTTCAATCATTTCTCTGACTTTTTTTACTTCTTCCTGCAATCCGCCAATATCTTCATAAGAAATGTCCGGAACTTTCTGCTCTTCTCTCAGTTCGACTGCTTCTGGATGGATTGTGAGCTCAGTGTCTTCTGTTATTATGACTGTTTCTTTCGGGCTTGTGCTGACAACCACAAATTTTAAGTCTGTAAACATGCCGTAATTGAAATCTTCTTCAATCATTCTGAAAATATCTTCGAATGGCGAGCCTGAGAAAGTTGCACGCCGCCTTCTTGTTCCGCCGAGTGAGATTATATCGCCCTTGATTACTGCTCTTCCCAATAGGGCGCGCTTGAATGAATCTGGATGGGCTTGTATCATAACACCTTTCTGCGCGGGGGCGATTGTAACTGCCTTGGCTGGCTTGGCATCCGCCCGCTTCACTATGGCAAGCTCGCCAATTGAAGTTCCGGCATTTTTTCTAATAGAGCCGTCCATTCTTATTATTGACAAGCCCATATCTGAAGGGAATGCCCTGCCTGCAATTGCGACAGTCCTTTTGGAGCCTGCTATTTCGACAATCATGCCCTGCTGTATGCCGATTTCCTTCATTATTTGAGAGTCAATTCTGACGATGCCTTTGCCTACGTCGTCTTGTATTGCTTCTGCTACCTTGAGCTTTATTTCGCGGGCTTTTATTTCTACCATGTTAATTCAGGATAAAATATACATAATTATTTAAAGAACTTACGAGTGGAAGCCTTTACAGTCTGGTTTCAAGTACGCCCATGTGTATTTTTTCATGGCAGGCATTGCGCGGGCGTCTTACTTTTCTAAGCGGTATGCCATTAACTGCGCCAAGAGGCAAGCCATCTCCGTTGCACCGCGCCACTATTTCCAAACCAAGCGCCCTTTCGATTTCTATGCCTTGCTCCCGCGTAATCTGGCCTGTAAGTTCTAATGCTAAAGGCGCGACCTCTCCACGATAGAAAAAATATGCGGCGTTGAGTGACATATTAGCGCGCATGAATGCATAAACCTCTGCATAATTAGCAAAGCCTAGCCCAGACCATACTTGCCAGCCTGTTGGGTCAGATAGCTGCATACAATTAATAGAAATGCTAATTTCATTATCCTCAGCAGCACTGATTGCGCCGGCAAGCCTTGGCCGCAGTGGGGCAGGCAGTTGCTCTATTGGCGGGCCTTGGTAGCGCGGATATATTCGAGGGGCTGTGACTTGTTCCATCGGCAGTTCCTCCCGAATTGATTTAAAAACTTATTTCTTCCTTCTGGCAGGCATCCTGATTGTTGCCAGCATCTCTGGAGCGCGTTCCTGCGCATATTCAAAAGCGAGATTTTCAAAGCCGAGATTTAAAAGTGTCTGTACGAGGCTTCTCGAGGCAGATTCGTCTTTTTGCGCCCTTATTCTGCGCATATATTCTGCTTTTTTTGCCTTTACTTCAGCGAGCCGATTATATGATTTCATATATGATTTTTTAGTATCTGAGACCATGTTTTAACATTGCGAAAAGGATTTTTAAAGCTTACGAGTAGAAGAAACGTTTAATACTAAAACAAACAAGAGTGCGATATGGGAAAGGCTGTTTTGGCATTAATCATCATCCTGATTCTGCTTATTTCTGGTTGTGCGGGCGCGCCACAACAAGGCAGGTCGGACAAACCTGCACAGCCGCAAGCACAATTCTTTTATTCTGACGAAAAACTGCTTTTCACGAATGGCCATGCAGACCCATCTGTGATAAAGATGCCTGACGGCTCCTACTTCATGTACTTGAATAAATTCAACTCGCAAGGCTCTGGCTATTTTGTTCTGACATCAAACGATGGGCTTGAGTGGAGAGAAAAAACTGGTATTATTTTTCAGGGCGTTGGCACTGGCAGGGCATTCCTGACAGAAGCGGGAGTGAGATTCTACTACCCAACACCACTCCCTAGAAGCCCAGCAGAGCCAGCCTCAGAAATCATCAGCTCTTTTGCTGAAGACGGGCTTAATTTCAGGAAAGAGGCGGGCACAAGAATATCGCCAAGACAAGGTTATTATATCTCAGGGCCCGCAGTAATAAAACTAAAAGACGGAACTTACAGAGCGTTCTTTGACGAATCCGATATAAACTCTGGAAACATCCAGCGCTCTGGGATTTATGGCGCATCCTCAAGCAATGGTTTAGATTGGAAACGCGATGGGACGCCAACGATTGTTGCAGAGGATTCTGTTGAAACCGGAAACATCAAGCAGGTTCTGCATCCGTTTGTGATTGAATGGAAAAGTGGTTACCTAATGCTCTACAACTCGCACTCCCGAGTCTTTGCGGCATACAGCGATGACGGGTTTAGGTGGAAGAAGCTTGGCAACACTGGCTTAAACGGAGCAGATGTGGATGCGATTGGCCTGCCAGACGGCAGTTTGAGAGTTTATTTCGGAAGATTTAGCGAGGCGACCAGCGGAGAGGTTTATACTGCGGTGCTGAGGCTGAAACTTTAAATAGTTTTGCACTCTGGTTTCTGCATGAGCAAATTATCCACAGGCTCAAAAATAATTGACTCCTTGTTAGATGGCGGGCTGGAGCCAGGCATCATCACTACGCTGTTCGGGCCAGCCAGCTCTGGCAAGTCAAACATCGCGATGCTGGCCGCGATAAATGCGGCAGAGCAAGGAAAAAAGGTTTTGTTCATAGACACAGAGGGCAGTTTCTCCGCGGAAAGAATAAAACAATTAAACAAAAACTATGAAACACTTTTGAAAAATATTGTGATTGCAAACCCGACAAATTTCGCGGAGCAGAAAAATTATTTCAAGAAATTAATGGATGCGGCAAACCACGAAAAGGCGGGCCTGATTATCGTGGATTCCATCGTGATGCTTTACAGATTGCAGAAAGCAGAGGAGGATATTTCAACAACAAACCAAGAGCTTGCCTCCCAACTAGCAATTTTATCTGAAGTCGCGCGCAAGAAACAGATTCCAGTCCTTGTTACCAATCAGGTGTATGCGGACTTCAAGAAGGATTCTTCCAGTAAGGGCAACAGCTTCAGGATGGTCGGCGGGGATTTGCTGAAATACTGGAGCAAGTGCATTGTTAAGTTAGAAGCTTTGGATGTGGGCGTAAGGCGGGCCAGTATTTACAAACACCGCTCGCTTCCAGAGGGAAAGTTCGTGCACTTTGAAATAAAAGAGCAAGGGCTGGAAGAAGCACAGGAACCGAAGCAAGAGAAGAAAGGGTTTAGGCTGTTCTAATCGTGTTTTGCACTTTGTCAAGCCAGTCAGATATCCTGTAACTGCTTTCTATGCCCGTCAGTGGTGTTTTTCCAGTTTTAATGCATGAAATAAAATGTTCAATCTGGTTTAGCAATGGTTCTTTTGCGAGGATTTCCAGTACTTCCGGCGCTTTTCCGCGCACAAATATTTTTAATTTGTCTTTTTCAGCATTATCATCAAAAACAGCCGTCCCATTTTCGCCAACCAATGTTAGCTTCCTGATTTTTTCCCGACCAAGCCACGATAAATTGAGGCGGGCAGTCAAACCGCTCTCAAACGATATTTTTGCATTCGTAGCGTAATCTAACCCGTTTTTGAAATCACTTTTGGCTTCCACATTTATTATGCTGCCAGAGTTAAATAGATAATTTATTATTGACAGCGGATGCGGCGCCACATCCATAAAACATCCAACATCTGTTCGCACTGGGCTCAATGCATGCTCTGCAGAAACGCTGTTTATTTTGCCAAGCACCCCGTTGCCAATATATTTTTTTAAAAATATTACGAAGTCGTTGTAAACATATTGATGGCCTGCCATGAAAGTATTTTTGCTTCTTTCTGCTATTTTTTTCAACTCTGATGCTTCGGCGAGAGTTATTGCCATGGGCTTTTCCACAAGCACATGCTTGCCCGCAGACAAGGCCTGCTTTGCTAGAGAGGCGTGTGTCGAAGACGGGCTGGCAATCACAACACAGTCTATTTTCGGATTATTAATCAAGCCAATTGTATCTGTTGTTTTAATTATATTTTTAGGCAAAATGTTTTCAAAAAGTTTAAACTTTTCAGATGATATGTTGGCAATAGCTGTTAATTCCGCGCCGTCTATGTTTTGAAA
>Ga0209210_1001192_pt1 | contig 22670 bp, 34 predicted proteins | sample RifGroA1_FD_183991 | JGI IMG/M metagenome (GOLD analysis project Ga0209210, IMG submission 183991) | Contaminated groundwater microbial communities from Rifle, Colorado, USA - Rifle Groundwater A1 (SPAdes) (version 2) | ecosystem: Environmental > Aquatic > Deep subsurface > Groundwater >...
GCCAGCAGGTGGTTGGTGTAGCGGCGAGCCGGCCGAGGCGCAGCAGGTCGCGGAGCTGTTGGCCGCTGACGGCGATGGTGCGCCCCGCCGTAGTGAGCAGCAGGCGCCCATGCGCCAGATCGGCGGTGATAGCCGAGAACGGCTCAGCGGACAGGACTAGGCCGACAGCGCGGAGGCGTGGCGGCTCCTCGTGGGCAGCGATGGTCTGCTGTTCCGCCCAGGCGTCGTAGGCGGCATCGGGGTCTTGGTATGTCACGATGCGTGCTCCTCTCGCTGGCTACGCTCGCTAGGGGTGAGCGGCTCTGCCCATTGGCGAGAGCCGCAGTTAGGGCAGGCGATGGGGCTCGGCTTGCGCGGCTGCCAGGACCATCCGCACTGCCGGCAGGTGGCGGCTTGGTATCGTGTGCGCGTGGGGATCATGAGAGAAGCTCCGGCACCTGTTGAATTGCCTTACCGTACTGCAATGTATTAGTTAGTCCGTGTCGCTCACGCTCATTATTGGGGTTTGCGACGCGATCACGGACACAATCCAGATGATAGACATACACACCATCTGTCCAGTCCGAGCCAGAGTCGTCGCAAATTTCGCAGACAGTCTTGCGGGGGATCATCAATACGCCCCCTTGACCTTGCGGCACCATCGGCATAGACGGCCCGGGTCGCTACTGCGCTTGGGATGGCAGGTGCAGGGCGTCATGGCTCCACCCGTGCGTAACGAGGCGCTTTGGCGTTGAGCCTATCATAGTAGTCCCAGCCGAGCGCGTCCTGCTGGACACGGTAACTCGTCACTCGGTTCCTATAGTTCTCGATTGCCCACACGGTAGGCTCTGCGCCCAAGGCAGCCTCTGCTAATTGCTCGATCCACCAGTTCCGCGCCCGCTTAGTGCTGACGTAGACATACATCGCTCTACTCCTTCTGACTCGCTGAGGCTGAGTTGCCTGTCAGTTCCAAGTGCTGCGTTATAGGCGTCCACCTCCTCGATGGTGCCGAAATGTTGAGCGTAGCCTGTGAGGGGGCTTGTCGCATAGACCCAGTATCCCTCACGCACTAGGCGTGTCTCAGGATCACGCCAGCCCTTGCTCTTGAGATAGCCCATTGTGTTTATTGCGTCCTCATGTGTCATGCGTATCGCTCCTCCTCTCTCGCCTGCCGCTGCATCGCTGTGCTGAGCGTATCGATCTGCGATATATCCCAGCCTACGGTCTGTGCCACCTCTCGCAACATCGCTGCGTTGTGCGCCGCGTTCGTAGCATCCGTCTCGGCCGCCGCGATCTCCGCATCCTCGCGTGCCCGGAACTCCGCATCGAGCGTGCCCAGCGTTGGCATGAGCAACCGGTGCGTGATCCTATCCATGCGCTCGATAGTCTCTGCGAGAATCCGCAGGCTGAGCCTGCCGCTCTCGATGTCGCGCGCAACCGCCTCTCGTGTCCATCTGCTGACTGCCATCTCGCTCCTCCTCTCTCGCTGCCGCTTGTCACCCTCACTATACCTGCTGCTGCCGCTGCTGTCAAGTGGCTAAGGCGAGCAATCTCAAACGTGTCCAAACAGGGCCAAAAACAGGCTATTTGCAAGGGGGTTGCGCGATGGCGTGCGCTCAGCTTAGGATAGCGCATGGTCACCAGGAGAAACCGCACAGGCGAGTCCAACAGCAGCGTCCGACGCCTCCAAGCCGAGCAGCGCCAGCGTCAGGCATACTACCTCCGGCTGGCGGGGGCGGAGTTTGACGACATCGCCCAGCAGCTCGATCTCACACGATCAGGCGCATTCCGGGCCGTTGAGGCATACCGTAAGAAAATCTATCGGGAGGACGCTGACGCGACTAAGGCGCTCAACCTAGGGCGGCTCAACAGACTCTTGCTCGCTGTGTGGCGCGCTGCGAGCGACCCGCAAAACCCTGACCTCGATTCTATTGACCGCGCGCGCCACATCATCGCCGAGATCAATAAGATGCTCGGCCTCTATGAGCCGGTGCGGGTGGACTTGGCCTACATCCGCCGCGAGGCGGAGCGTATCGGCGAGCCTTACGGCCTCAGCGCCGATGAGGTGATCGCCGCTGCCGAAGAGCTCGTATCAACGAGAGGTCGCTGAACCTCCCCTCCCCATGTATGTTACATAAAAAGCGCAGCCCCGTTTCCGTTGCAAGCATAGGCCCCGCTGTCATCGCGGGTGCGCCATTTGGCGGTAGTATAACATGCTGCGTCTAGAATGGCGTCGCGCTTCCGAGCTGACTGAGAATCCCCAAAATTGGAGGCGCCATCCGCGCCAGCAGACGGTCGCCTTGGAGACGGCACTGCGTGAGGTGGGTTGGGCAGGGGCGCTTCTGTATAACGAGGTCACGGGCAGGCTTATAGACGGTCATTTGCGCCGTGAGGTCGCTGGCGACGCTGAGGTGCCGGTGCTCATCGGCTCTTGGACTGAGGAGCAGGAGCGGCTGATATTGGCGAGCCTGGACCCCATAGGCGCGATGGCAGATGCGGACAAGGACGCGCTTTCTGCGCTGCTCGCCTCCATCCCAGCGAGGGACGCTGACATGCAGCGGCTTCTTGAGGCTGTGGCCCGTGAGTCTCATGTGCCCCTGCCGTATCAGCCTGGCAAAGCGCTCTATTGGTTGGGCGCGATTTTGTTGACCACCGGTGTGCTCGTCATGCGAGGCTGAGTGATGGGCGTCCGAGAGCGCGAGCTGATCCTCGGCCACTTGGAGCTCGCCGCACGGCTGGCGGCCAACCGGAAGCAGCGTCCTCTGCAATATGCTACGCCCAGCGCTCTAGCTCAAGTTGACGATTCCCGGTGGCTAGAGCCACCCCACATCAAGGCGCTTGACGCGGCGCTCCTAGCACTGAGCCAACGTCACATACGGCGCCTCATCGTCGAGATGCCGCCACGGCACGGCAAGAGCTTCATGTGCTCCAAATACTTCCCCGCTTGGTATCTCTCGCAGCACCCTGAGCAGAATGTCATCCTAGCCTCGTATGAGGCCAATTTCGCCACGCTCTGGGGTAGGCGGGTCCGTGATGTTGTGACGGCGCACTCAGAGCGTCTTGGATTTGCGCTGCGCGAGGACAGCAAGGCAGCAGGGGCCTGGGAGACGACGCAAGGCGGCGGCATGTTCTGCACCGGTGTCGGCGGTCCCATGACGGGCCGCGGCGCCAATGTGCTCATCATTGACGATCCCGTGAAAAACCGCGATGAGGCTGAGAGTGTCACCTACCGTGAGCGCACCTGGGAATGGTGGCAGTCCACAGCATACACCCGCCTTGAGCCCGATGCGGTCGTCATCGTCATCATGTGTATGACTGGCGATACGCCCGTGCTCATGGCTGATGGCACTGAACTCCCATTGCGCGAAATCAAAGTGGGCGACCAGGTGGCAACCTACGATAATGGCAGGCTAGCAACGTCCACAGTGCGAAACCATAGGAGTAATGGTCCTGATTCTGTCTTTAGAATTACGACGACTTGTGGTAAAATTGTCCATGCAAACGAACGACATCCGTTTCTCGTAGAAGAGAATGGACAACTCAAATGGATAAGACTGAAAAACTTGACTACAGCGCACAAAATCGTAACCGTAAGGGACAGTGGGGAAAATGGAAGGGAAAGACATGCTCCGTTGAGGGCTGTGAGAAACCCGTTAGCGCCCGGGGCTATTGCGCTTCGCACTACAGCAAGAAGCAGTGGGCAGATGGGCATCGCCCACCGTCAATCAATCCAGAGTCACGCCGCAGCGCGCGCCTCAAGCATAGGTACGGAATCACTGCCGCCGATTATGACGCAATGTATGAAGCGCAAGACGGCAAGTGCGCTATCTGCAAACAGCCCCCAGGCGACAATGTACGCGCGCATTGGGGTGGGAAACTGTGCATCGATCACTGCCACGAAACAAATACCGTTAGGGGACTTTTATGCAATGACTGTAACCTCGCCGTGGGATATGCCAAGACAGAGGCAACAGCACTTGCCATTGCCGAATATTTTCGACTTTACAACGGCGCAGATTAAAAGCATTGAACCTGCGGGCGTTGAGGAAGTATTTGACATTCAAATCGAGCGCACAGAGAACTTTATTGCCAACGGCTTAGTAAGCCACAACACCCGCTGGCATTCCGACGACCTTGCGGGCAGGCTGTTGCGCCAGGTGGACGACGGCGAGCCTTGGGAGGTACTGCGGCTGCCGGCCATCGCTGAGGAGGATGATCCTGTTGGCCGCGCTGAAGGTGAGGCACTGTGGCCAGAGCGCTACGCTGTGGGCAAGCTTTATGAGCTACGTCGGCGCATTGGTGAGTATTGGTGGGCGAGCCTTTACCAGCAGCGCCCAGCCCCGCGGGAGGGAGCGCTGTGGAAGTGGGATTGGATCGAGCAGCAACGGGTAGAGGTGCCGCCGCAGCTAGAGCGCATCGTCATTGCTATAGACCCAGCTGGATCGACGCGCAAGCATGCGGATCAGACCGGCATCGTGCTTGCTGCCAAGGGTGAGGACCGCCATTACTATGTGATGCGTGCGCTTGGACTGCGTGTGAGCCCGAATGCTTGGGCTGAGCGGGCAGCAGCGCTCTATCAGAATTGGCGGGCGGACCGTATCGTGGCGGAAAAGAACTACGGTGGTGAGATGGTTGAGGCGACGCTTCGGCGTGTGCGGCCGGACTTGCCGATTACGATGGTGCAAGCGAGCCGTGGCAAGGTGCTACGGGCTGAGCCTATCGCAGCGCTCTATGAGCAGGGACGGGTGCACCATGTTGGGCGCTTTGGCGAACTTGAGGAACAGATGACGAGTTTTCCTGTGAGCAATGAGCATGATGACTTAGTGGATGCACTGGTGTATGCTTTGACCGATCTCATGGAGGCGGGAGGCGAGTATGACGACCAAGGATTCGTCGGCGGATACTGACGGGCCTCCTGCTGATTGGCTGGATAAGCTCCCAGGTTCGAATGAGGGCGATGTGTTCGCGGCTGGTGGCTGGGGCTACGTGCCCAGCGCGGACTCGCTTGTGACGTGGGATGCCAACCTGCCACGCCCGAAGCCTGAGATGGTGAGAGATGACGATGCCAAGGCATACCGTGAGGGATTCAGGGAGCGGTAATCTTGGGTATCCTTGATCGCTTCCTCCGTCCCAACGTCGAGCGCCTTGCCGAGCAGCGCGCTGGCGAGATGGTGCGAGAGTACATGGGCGGCTTCCAGCTCACTGAAGCGGCCTACGACAGCACCTTTGATTTCGAGTTCGGGCAGCCCTTTGCAGGCAACACGCAAGCATCCCTTGAGGGTATGCCAGTTCCCGACAAGATACGAGAATGGACGCCTGCTGAACGCGAGGAAGTCATACGCCGAGCGCATTTCCTGTGGGAGCGTAACTCACTTGCCAAGGGTGCCATTCGCGTCATCCGAGGCTTCGTGGTCTCGACAGGACTCTCAATCACCTACCGAAATCCCAGGGTCAAGGCGATCTTGGAGCAATTCCGTGTAGACAACCGGCGCAAGATTCAGCGCTGGGAACGCCAGTGGTTTGAGCAGTTGCTGCGTGACGGTGAGGTATTCGTGCGCATCGTCGGTAACGGACAGCAGGGCGAACTTGTCCGCGCCGATGCCGTGACGCTAAAACCGTGGCTTGTCGAATACGTGGAAAGTGCCGAGGGCAACCGCGACGATGTGGTGGCCTACCATGTGCATCCTGAGACTGGGACAGGGGCCCCTGGCTACCCACAGATCGAATCAGGCAAGCTAGAGCGCATTGACGCCAGTGAGATCGTGCATGGCTATATCAACACCGTTGGCTACGAGGTGCGTGGTCGCTCTGAACTGTTCGCCATCATGCCGTGGCTACGGGCTTACAACGATTGGCTCGCCAACCGCGCCCGTATCAACCGTTACAAGGGCTTTCTCTACCATCTCCAGCTCAAGGACGCGACACAAGGACAGGTGAACGCGAAGCGGTCTGCATTCAGGCAGCCGCCTGCCCCTGGCTCTGTCTACGTAAGCAGCGACAAGGAAGTGCTGAACGACATGGGCGGCTACGTCGGCGCGGACCGTGCCGCGGAGGACGGGCGGCAGATCAAGCTCATGGCCCTTATTGGCTTCCCGATTCCCGAATACATGGTGAGCGAAGGTGAGAATGCCAATCTCGCAACCGCTCGCTCACAGCAACTCCCCGCTCTGCGCTCGTTCTTGGCTTACCAGGACATTTACACGCAGGAGGTATGGCGCCCTGTCTATGAGGCCGTGCTACAGCTCGCTGGTCTAGACCTTGAGGGCGAGATCGAGGAATATACCGAGGATGAGGAACCGACGGGAAAGATGATCCGCATCTATGAATCCTTCGAGGTGACGGCGCAGCAGATTGTGGATGACGACCCGAAGGAGTTGGCGGAAGCGCTCACATTGCATCAGCAGAACGGCTGGGCGAGCAAGTCCACCATCGCGGCCAGGGCTGGCTACGATTGGCGTGTTGAGGAGGAGAAGATCGATGCGGAGGATCAGGCTGATGCCGCTGCTGTGATGGCGGGCCGTAAGCTGGGCAATGAATTAGTCCCAAGCATCCCAGGGCGCAATGGGCGAAATGAGCCAGAAGAGGACGAGGAACCATAATGGCCCAGCGAGGCAGACCGAGGAGGAACGGCGTGCAACAGGAACAAATGCGGGTAGTAGAGGCTGTGACAGCGACGCTGGTGCGAGACAGTTCCTTACTGCGCTGCCCGCGTCTCGGCTGTGGTGCCGTGCGGTTCCATAAGACAGACTCCGTGGAGGTGTTCTCAAACGGCACTGAGAGCATCATTGAAACGATCTATCGTTGCATTGAATGTAACAGCACCTATCATCTTGACCAACTGGAGCCATCGGGACGCTAACCGAGCAGATCAGCGATCCGCGTCTCGCCCGTCTCCAAGCCTACACCGTCAACCGTATTCGGCGTCTTGAGGATGAGGCGATTCTCCGTCTACGCGGCTACTACATCGATGCTGCCCGTGAGCTCTCGCGCATCCTCCAAGACACCTTCCTCCGCTTCGGCGCTATGGCATGGAGCATCACTGACGTAGGTCAACCTCAGCGGCAAGTATTTCTCTTCCAGCAGCTTATTCAGCGGATTGATACGCTGACTAGCCAAATCGCTCTTGATCTGCGAGACGCATTTCAACAGAACTATCGAGACTCCTATTACCTGCGTGGCTGGCAACTCTCGCAGTCTCTCCCAATTCAGGTTGCCTTTACGCTACCGCTTCTGCCGGAGCAAGCCGTTATCGCCGCAATGGTATTCCCTTACGAAGGGGCGCATTTCTTTGACCGGCTGGGCGATGCACGAATCGACTTTATCCGTAAGTTGCGCAACAGCATGACGGCGAGCCAAGTGCTGGGAGAAGGCATCTATCAAGCGCAGAAGCGGCTCGCAAACGAACTAGGCTGGCCCATAGGGCGCCGCACAAAGGCAGCAGCCATCGCCAACAAGGGTAACTTCGCGCGGACTGAGATGATAGCGCGAACTGAATTACTGCGGTCGAGTAATCTCGGCGCCGCCGCCGTCGATGCAGCACGAGCTGACATCTTGCAGGGCTGGGAATGGGTGACAGCGCGAGATGACAGAGTGTGTCCCATCTGTGGCCCGCTCGATGGGCGCGTATGGCCGATAGGACAAGGGGAGCGCCCGCCCCGGCACGTTCGCTGTCGTTGCGCGACAATTCCAGTGCGCAAATCCAACCGCGAATTGGGTTTGCCGGAGATCGAGAGCGAGTTCCCGCCGCGTGAGACGTACGCACAATGGAGGGACAAGCGAAGGCTGCCAGCACTATGAAAATCTCCTTCACTTGGCACCATCCTTCAGGTCGATCTGAAACAGAAACCATTGTTATGATGGAAGGTGACATCACAGAATTCTTTCAACCAAATGGCACATTGTTCCTTACAGTTCGAGTGCATGGGCGACAAACCCATGAATCCTTGTTGAAACGACTTATGCGCTTACTTCCTTTACGCCTAGCAGGATTGACGGACCAAGAAGTCAGGAAGATAGAGGCGCTTGCTGATGATAGCCGCTGATCGGCGTATCCTTTGCGAATCCTGCCAGCGGCGCAACAACGCCGTGACGATGGCGCGGCTCAAGGGCAGCGTGCTGGTGCTGTGGGGGCGTCATCATGGGCAGCAGCATGAGCAGGCCATCGAGCTGAGCGAATTACTGCCTGAGCCCGACTCCGAGGAGTATGCGGCGATTGTGGCAGACCTCTTGCGGCGCATTCCCGGGTAGGCTTATGGGCGAAACGAGTTATCATTACTTCGTTGACCATGTTTGCCCTGCCTGTGATCTAGCCTAGACACAACCTGCTCGGTAAACCGTCCGGCGGGGCTACACATCCTAGGTTCTGGTCGTAGCTTTCCGAGCAGGCTTGACAAACAAGACCATCTGCGTATAGCCTAGAAACAACCGAATATCTAGGCGGTAAGCCGCCCAGTCTGTGCGATTCAGTCGCCCAAGCTGGGCGGCTTTTTGTTGTGCCAGAGGGGCCTTCGCAATGCCAGAAGCAGCGATAGCCGAAAAAGAAGAGACGGAAGATGTAGACCTCAGCTTCATCACTGAGGATGAGGACATCTTCGAGCGGGAGTTCAGCGCTGATGAGCGAGAACGGCTTGCCAAGGCGGGTAAAGCCATGTCTGGGGGCGGCTTCCCCATTCAGAGCCGCCTGGACCTCATGAACGCCATGCACGCCATCGGGCGGGCGAGTGACCCTGCTGCGGCTAAGGCCCACATCCGCAAGCGTGCAAAGGCTATGGGCATGAGCGCCGCGCTTGGTGACGCCTTCAAGGAGGATGAAGAGACGGTGCTCGCTGGCGTGACTGAGGCGGTCGAGATTGGAGAAGAGGCTGAGGGCATCGTCGATGTGACGATCATCAAGGCTGGTTGGTCCGAGAATGGCCGCTACTACAGCCCCGATGTGCTGCGCCAATCGATCAAGCTCTTTGAGGGAACCTCTGCGTTCATTGACCATCCCAGCCGCACGGAGCAGCGTGAGCGGCCCAATCGTTCCGTATCTGACTTGGCGGGTATCTTTGAGAATGTGCACCAAGCCCCGAATGGCGATCTCAAGGCGAAACTGCGGCTCATTGGCAAGGCCAAAGAGGAACTGCTGCCGTGGGTGCAGGAGGCCATCGCTGGCAAGGCGGACATCGGCATCAGCCTCCGCGCCGGCGGGCGCACCCGTGAGGGCATCGCTGATGGGCGAAAAGGCACCATCGTCGAAGGACTCACCGTCGTGCATTCGGCGGACATCGTGACGAAGCCGGCGGCCGGCGGGCGCTTCGAGCGACTCGTGGCTTCGGACTGGCTGGCCGATCTCCTCAAGGACGTTTCATTCGATGACTGGCGAAACTATCACCCTGAACACAAGGAGGTTCAGATGACGGACATCAATGAGCAGGTCGCCTCTGTGGTTCAGGAGGCCATCAAGCCGCTGGCCGAGCAATTGGAGGCGAGCAAAAGACGCGAGAGCGCTCGCGCCAAATTGGAGGCGTCGCCACTGCCCAAGGTGCTCTTCAGCGATCTGCTGGAGCAGGCGGCTTTGCTTGCCGAGGATGAGCAGGACGCCTTTGTGGAATGGCAGGTGGGGATGATCAAGAAGCTCAATCTGCGCCCAATTATCACCGGCGCTGGGCAGGGATCTTCAGCCGACGAGACCACCGTGACGGAAGCCTTCGGCACCAAGGTTCTCGGCATTCGTGGTGCGTTTGTCAAGCCAGGTGAGAGCGTTTGGGAATATCGTGACCGCATCCGTGGACAGACCGCCTAGTGTGAGACACGGCCACTAGGCTTACGGAGGAACAACAATGGCAGAAGTAAAGTATTTCCCACTCTCGCAGCCCGGGGTTCACGCCATCGTGGACATGAAGGCGACGACCAACACGGCCCATGTCGGCGACTTCCTCTTCTTCTCAGGCGGCACAGCGATCGCCGTCTCAGGAGCGAACACTGCACTGGGCTATATCGCCCATTCAGGCATCGGCATCGCGCTGGATCAATCGCCGAAATGGACCAATCAGGGAAGCGCTTACCATCTCACGGCGATGCCAGTGGGTGGGCCTAGCAACATCTACCGCGTGACGGGCCATTCGGCCTACACAGCAGGGACGTGGCTTCAACCTACTGACGGGGGCTCTGGTCAGGTGGGTCAGACAGGGCGCACAGGGAAGGCGGCGATCTGGTCCGCAGCGAATGCGCCGAACTTCATCACCGGCATGGGCAACGCAACCGCAGCTGTCTCGGCCTACCCGAACTCTGCTGTGGCGCGCGTGCTGCGGCGAGCCACGACAGGCGGCGCGGATGGCGTGAGCGCGCAACTCGATATCCAAATCGTCCCGAACCTCTTCGGGCTCTGGCAAACATAGGAGGGCCACATGGCTACGGCTCCAGCATATAACGGCGGGTTTGGACTCCAGCTCCTAGAGGGTCGTGGCCGCGCTCGCCTCTCGGACTGGTATGAGCAGTCAATGGCACAGCAGGTCGGGCATTTCCAAGAGGATGCCCTGACGACTTCGCAGATGTCGGTGCTGCTCCAGGACGGTCTGCGATCCATCGTGTTCAGCTCATTCTCAGCTGAGCCATCGACCTGGGAACAGGTCGCTGCCCGTGAGACCTCAAACAAGGAACTTGAGACATGGGTCGAGTTGGGGCGGCTCGGCACACTGAGGACAGTGGGCGAGGGGGAGGCATACCCTCGTGTGCGCCCTGAACTCCTACCAGAGCGCCGTATCCGCAACTACAAGTATGGCGATATTCTGGCCATCACCGAGGAGATGCTGAAGTTCGACCGCACCGGCCTTATCCGGCAACTGGCGGAAGACCAGGGAGCGCGAGCGGCTCAGACAATCGAGGAGGCCGTCTATACGCCACTCTTCGCCACTGCGAACTACGTGAAGACCTCAGCCGACAACGATGTTGGCAACAACACCAACGCCACAACGCTGAGTGCTGCTGGCCTCGAGCTGGCTTTCTCGACCATTGCAACAATGAAGGACCCGCGCTCAGGGCGTTATCTCAACATCCGTCCTGATACGCTCATCGTCGGCCCACGCAGCGAATATGCGGCACGGCAGTTGCTCTTCAGCACACAGCTTCAGCGAACTGGGCCTGCGGTCTTCGAGACCGCGAACGTCGCCGCCAATGTCTACGGCACCGGCACGGATAACGTCTTCCGCGGCATGGTGCGAAACCTCATCGTCACGCCTCAGGTGGCCCGGGGTGGCAACGCCTACAACTGGGTGCTTGGCACTGCTCGGCGCGGCTTCGTCATGCAGGAGGTCGAGCCGCTGCAAATCCTCCAGGCAACGGGAGCGGACGCGAACAACGAGGAGTATCTGGCCTCCGATGTGTTTCGCTACCGTGTGCGTGTGTGGTTCGGCGTCGGCTTCACGGACGACCGATACTGGTATCTCAGTTCGAGCTCGACGGCGCCAACCGTAGCATAGGGCGGCCACATGGCCGAACGGGGCTTCCTCTTACTGAGCGCAACGGCCAGCGGCACAGGATTCGATGCCGCTGGCCAGCCCCTCATTGTCTCGGGATACGCCTACCGGAATGGCATGGTCTACTGGAGCGGCGTCGGCACTGGATCAGGAACGCTGTGGGGAAGCCCACATCCTAGTATGGGATGGTTCCCGATTAGCGCCTTCGCCTGGAATAACACCGTGTTTCGGAACAGCGCCATGCTCAGCGGCAACTACGGGCACCTCATGGCAACGCTGACCTTCACCGCCAATGCGACGGGGCAACTCTTCGCGCAGTGGAGTAACCGGTGAGCGATCGTGGATTCCTATTGCTCTCAGCCAGCGCCCTCGGAACAGCGCTGGGGGGTCAGGTTGTCTCTGGCTACGATAACAGCGTCGGGATGGTCCATTGGATTCATACGGCGATCACCTCAAGCGCAAACTCTGCCAGTCTCGGCGGCACGCTCCACGCCAGTCCGCATCCTGGGATGGGCTGGTATCCCGTCACTGCCTGGGCGTTCACAGGGGCTGCCAACAGCGGCTCTGCGATTATCTCCGCCAACTATGGGTATCTGCAAGCAACCGTTGATTGGCTCAGCGGTATTGGCACTGGCAGGGTAAGCATGTTCGCGCAGTGGGCTGATCACTAGGAGGACAGGATGAGCGAGTATTTTCAGTTACAACCACGCGATCCGAAACTCGAAGACCTGAACCGCGAGCACGCTCTGCCTGAAGCGCAGAGCGTGCATGGTTACTTCGGCGCTCGGCTTTGGGATCGCAATCCCGTAGATGGCGTTATCCCACCAGACGCGCGGCTGAAGGTTGAACAGTGGTTCCCTAACATCGTCACTACCACAGGCAAGAACATGTTGGCGGGCTACTTCACCGGTGGCGTGGCCGGCGGCTTCGCCATAAACCTTGGCATCGGCACAGGCTCGACAACGCCGGTAGTTGGCGATACGACGCTTACGACAGAGCAAGGGACGCGTGTCTCGGCTGGGCGTGCAATCACCGCGAATACGGCCTACTACAGCGGGCTCTTCACGGCCACGAATCCCGCCACACAGCAGGTCATCATCGAATACGCCAACTTCTCACTGAACGCGGCAGGCTATATCTTCGCTCATAGCACTGGAGCAGGCGGGATCACCAAAGAAACCACAGATACCTTGGAGGTCCAATACCGCTTTGCGTTTCCCTGATTGATAACATACGCGGCGTAGCTGAGCGGGCGGTGAATCGCGGGCTGCTTGGGGTTATGCTCCTTTCCCTGGGCAGCCCGCTTGCTGTAGGAGGATGCCGTGAGATGGCCGTATTGACCCAATCTCAGTTCGAGGTGAAACCATGCCACAGTACAACCTGACAGGCCCTGAGCGCGAGATAGTCGTCTCCTGGCTGTTCGAGCAGGTGGGCTATCTCGACGTGGCTATCAACGATGTTGGGGTATCGGCTCGGCAGGCCCTCACAGCGACTCCTAGCCTGGACGTGACGGTGTGGATTCGCACTCAAGTCAAGGGTGTTGGGGTTGACCAGCGCGATTGGGACGCCACAGGCATGGTCTGGTGGATATGGAAGCACAATGGCGTGAACGTGACGCCACCTCAGCGACCGCCTGAGTCAGCACTGTGGGTGGGCATCCTCCAGGAGTGGGCAGCCTCGATAGATCGTGCGTTCCTGCGTGTGGATTCTGTGGCTCGCAATGCTAACACCGTGCCCATCACGGCTGAGGACGGCACAGTTACGACCATGCCATCAGGGACACAGTTGATTCACCAGCGCGGACTATTCGATAAGGTGATTGGAGTGCTGAGCTAGTGGCGCAGCTTGTAGCCCCTAACGCAGACGGAACGGTACAATGGGGGGCTTCGCCATCTGACCCTGGCGCTGGGCTTCGATATTCCATGCTGGATGAAGGCTTTCCTTCGGACGATTCGGGAAGCTTGTGTACTGAGGTTACTGACCTCGAATATATGTGGTTTGAGTGCGGGAATCCCACAGACCCAGGAGTGGATACAGGACACATAATCCGTATCCGTAATCGTAAAAACGATGCAGCCGGTCAGCAACAAGACCATATCTTTAGGATATACAAAGGGAATAATGTCACTCAGATTGCCACAACGACGTTGTCCAATGTAGACGAGGTCTGGACAACCAGAGAGTATACACTCTCGACTGGTGAGGCTGCGAACGTTGATTATAACGACATCGAACTGTACGTTCATCTCGACGAGGTCGGCGGTGGTGCTGGCCGTGTGGCGCATGTCTCAACCTTAGAGTTCGAGTGCCCCGCTGCTGGCGGTGCCTATGTCACCGTGACGCTCTCGGAGTCCATGACGGTGAGCGAGGCCGCTGGCCGAACGCCTACGCGTGTGCTCACCGAGTCCGAGACGGTGAATGCGGCTCTTGTTCGCATTGTCGCCAAGATTGTTGCGGAATCCGAGACGCCAAGCGAAGCCGTTATCCGTGCCATCGCCCATGTCATCCTCGAAAGCCTCACGCCATCTGAGGTGCTGATTGCCTTCAAGTGGCTCCAGGCGCAGATCGCTGAGTCTGTCACCATCTCAGAGGCCGTCGCTAAGATCGTGACCAAGGTATCGACGGAGAGCCTTACCATCAACGAGGCGATGACGAAGTTCGTCCAGAAGGTGGCGCCTGAATCTGTCTCGCTCAATGAAGCGGTAGTTCGCAGCTATGCCAAAGTGCTGTCCGACAGCATCACCGTCACTGATACGCTCAGCACGGCCTTTATCAAGTTCGTCTTCCTGGACGAATCCATAGCCACCTCAGAGACCGTTATCCGCGTTGTGACAAAGGTGCTGGCCGAATCTGAGACGGTGAGCGAAGCAGTCATCCGCAGTTTCAGCAAGGTGCTATCAGAGTCCGTCTCACTCAGCGAAGCCGTGGTTCGTGCTGTCGCTCATATCATCGCCGAGAGCATCACGGTCCAAGAGGCAGTCATCACGGCGCTGACGAAGACCGTCATCCTTGCTGAATCTGTCTCGCTCTCAGAGGCCGTCATACGGGTTGTGACCAAAGTGCTCACGGAGTCTGAAACGGTGTCAGATGCCACCATCCGCGCTGTCTCCAAGGTCATTGCCGAGAGCCTAACACTTGACGATAAGTTGACGTTGACCTACAGCAAGGACGTGGTTGAGACGATCTCGGTGCAAGAGGCGCGTAACTGGGTTATCACGAAGCTCATTGCAGAGGGCGTGACGCCTACCGATGCAACCATCCGCAGCGTGACGAAGGTGCTATCAGAGTCCATCACCGTAAGCGACGACTTCACGGCGACACTCATAGGGGCCTTGGTTGCGATCCTATCAGAGCAGATCACAATCTCAGAGGCTGTGGTGAGGAGCTATCAAAAGCTGGTATCCGAATCCACTACGCCTTCAGAAGCCGTCGTCCGCGTCGTGAGCAAGCTCCTGAGCGAGAGCGAGACGGTTGACGATCGGCTAACGCTCACCGTCACGAAGGCGGCGCTTGAGACGATCTCGATACAGGATACCGTCGCTTGGACAATTCAGAAGGTTATCGGCGAGAACGTTAGCCCTAATGATGCTGTGGTCCGCGCTGTTACCAAGGTGTTGGTTGAATCCATCACGGTCAATGATGATCTGATTGCCACGCTGATCGGCGCTCTTCTTGCCATCCTCTCCGAGCAGGTCACGGTCAACGAGGCTGTTGTGCATAACGTGACAAAGCTCCTCAGCGAGCCGCTCACGCCGTCTGAGGTTGTGGTGCGCCTCACAAGCAAGCTGCTTACGGACTCAATCACCGTCAACGAGGTCGTGCTGTGGGAAGTCGGGAAGGTTGTGAGCGAGACGGTGAGCGTTCAGGACGTTGTGCTCAGGGCCTTCACCAAGGTTGTCAACGAAGCTGTCACTGTCTCCGAGGCGTTGACCCGCTACTACACAAAGATTCTAACGGAGAGCATCAGCGTCATCGCCCTACTTGGTACGCCGTTGATCACGATGCAGGAGATACTGACGATTGTGGACTCCATCGCCGTCCGGCTTCTTGGCCGGCCAGGGCGACTCATGCAGACCGTGAGCACACGGACATTACAGGGACGCGGCTTCGCGTCGACCGAACGGCTCAAGGATGAGGGAGAATTAGAGCCAACGCCGAGGCTAACTGGCGCTTGACAGCAGTCTCGCTCCTGTCTCACTATAGGAGCGATGGCACTACTCCTGCGAGACGCCGAAGAGACAGACAAGCGCCAACGCCACGGCGCATACTTCGATGGCAGTATTACCCTCTGTCGCCTCTACGTCGGCGATGTTGACGCTGCCTACCAGCATGGCTTGCTCGAAACCGCAAGACAGCCTATGAATTGCCAACGCTGCCTGGACGTGCTGCATGGCGCTCTCTAATCTCGTTCGCCTTCGTCTCAATGTACGTGACCCGTATCGTGAGTTCCAGGAGAGCCAACTGGGAAATGGCTCCGCCGTCCATTTCCGCCTTTCGTCTTATCCCGTACTTGCGGCATCCGAGCAGATTTATATCGCTGGAACAGCGCAAACCGATCCCGCCAATTACAGCCTCGATGACGATACGGGCAAACTAACGTTTGTTTCGGCTCCTGGGACTGGGACCGAGATTTTCGCCCGGGGCGAAGCCAGCGTCTTCAGCGACACCGAGCTGAACGATATTATTCTCCAGCAGGGCAACGTGCTGAGTGCCACGCTCCATGTGCTGCGTCTCTTGATGGCGGATCATGCACTGCGCGAGAAATGGCGTGCCGGCGAGCTCGAAAGCGACCCCAGCGTTATCTCACGCAATCTCAAGGACCTCTATGATCTTTGGCTCAAGGACGCACAGGCAGCGGCGATTGACAGCGGTGGCGTTGAGGAGTGGGCGGTGGAGCAGCAATTCTACCGATGATCAAAGAAGTCTGTTCTTGCGGAGCATCGTTTGAGATTGATATAGGTTTGCGTGGCGAAGGAACACTAGCATTCCTTGGAACACATGAAAGATTTACTGAGCTAACGGCATTGCGCACATGGGAGAGAGAGCATGCCTACGCATGTAAAATAATGTATGAGCAGATTGCACCGAGATTAGCACTTATCAAGGAGCATCAAGCAACACGAGATAATGAACGCACAGTGAGGATAGAAAAAGCTCGCAAAAAAAGGCTAGAGAAAGCGCAGGTCGCATGAATATCGCCCGCGTCCGTAACATCGAGCGTGGTCTTGACTCCGTCTTCCGTGAAGCGGGGCAGAACGTGACGTGGTTCAAGTACAGCGGCACGGCGGCTGGTCTGCCTGAGTTTGGCCTTGGCTACAGCACAACCTATTACACGGCTTACGTCCAAGCCATCCTAGACCGTGGGCGCCCAATGGAGTTGCCAACGCCAGGGGGCGCAAGTGAGCAAGGGATGCTGAACCTACTTGTGCGGGAACCTTTGGGCAAGGACGACATGATGGAGTTGGCGACCATCCGTTACCGCGCCGAGGGTTCGCCTACGCCCATATTCCTGGGAGCGACGCAGTTCTATCGCGTGCCGGTGCGGAGGAGCGAGTGAGCAAATGGAAGAGCAGATAGCAGCAATTCTAGACCTGTTGACCCAGCGCTTTGGTGGGCTTGCCACGGAGGTGTGGAGTATCTACGTCCGACAGAAGCTCATTGAGGGGGTGCTAGGCACGGTCAGCGGAGCGGGGATGCTTCTATCAGTACCCCTCTTCGTATGGCTAACTGTGAGGTATGGGAAGAAGGCAGACAAGGCGGGTCGGGATGAGGGTCGGGATGATTCGGGAGAGGTAATCTTGTGTATCGCGTTTGGGGCTGTTGCCATCATCCTGTTGGTAGCGGGAATGCTCTTAGTCACACCCGCCGTTCCCAAAATGCTGAACCCAGCGTACTACGCACTACAATCGTTACTTGGCAGGTAGATGGGCGCAGAATTGAACGAGCACAAGCACTGTTGGCATACTGTAGGCGGTAATTGGCCTGAGTATCGGCAAACTTGCTGTATTCAAGGCTGCGATGCCCAACGCATCCTCTCGAAGGCGATTGCGTGAGAATCCTCATCTTCAGCGACCTGCCAATCCCCAGCGGCTTTGGGCGTATATCCACATACATCGCCCGCTATTTGCACTACCGAGGGCATGATATACGCGGCGCTGGCCTATACTATAACGGCGACCCGCATCCGCACCCGTTCCACATCTTCCCACTCGCTGGGCAGGATATATGGAGCCGTCTCACGCAGATCATCAACACAGGGGTGGGTGATGGTTGGACACCCGAGTTGGTCATCGCTTCGCAGGACTTCCCCTATCTTGTCTCCTTGCTAAGAGATTGTCCGATTGATTGGAGCGACAAGCGATTCATTGGCATCACGCCCATAGACGGCACGCCGGTATACAAGGAGTGGGAAGCTGTCGCGCGCATCGCGGATCGAATCATGGTGATCTCGCGCTTCGGCGTAGAGGCGATGCGGCAGCAGGGCGTGCAGGTTGATCTCTGCCACCCAGGTGTGGACACGACAGAGTTCTGGCCAGCGACGGCTGAGGAGAAGGCGGCGCTACGGGCGAAGGCGGGCATTCCTGCTGACTACTGGCTCTATGGGCACTTCTCCATGAACCAAGGGCGGAAGGCCATCCCCGATACACTGCGTGGCTTCTGGGAGTTCGCCAAGGACAAGCCGAAGGCAGCGCTCTATCTTGATATGGATGAGACTTCGCCTGCTGGCTGGAATATCGGCTTTCTCGCGCAGAGCATGGGCATTCCGACTGAGCGCATTCTCCTAAAAAAGCAAATACAGGGAGCATTACCTAGCCTGCGGGAGCGGTATGCGATCCTCGATGCGCATGGCGTGTTGGCCTATCGTGAGGGCTTCGGCCTGCCGTTGCTAGAGAGCATGGCGATGCGACTCCCCACCTTCGCCCAGGACTGGTGTAGCGGCACCGAAGTCGTAGGCGATGGCAAGGGCTATCTCGTGCGGATACGGCGGGATTCCTACGGCGATCCGATCCAGACGCCTGGGACTTGGGGCAATGCCCACGATGCGCTCCCTGATACGCGCCACTTCGCCGAACTCCTGAATGACTGCTACAGCAGACCAACAGAAGCGGCGGCGGTGGCGGAGCGCGGCTATCAGTGGGCGATCCAACAGACCTGGGAGACTACTGGCAAGCAGGTGGAAGATGCAATCGTCCGAATTTATGGCCCCAGTGCTCTCAGTCATCGTGGCTACCTTCAACCGCAATTGGGAGGCAATAGCGCACACGCAGCGGTGCCTAGCGAGCCTCATGGCGACCAGCGACCCGAACCTGGTGGAGATCATCATAACCGACGATTGCAGCCCGATATGGCAGCCGATCGAATGGTATGGCCCGCCGATCAAGGTGAGCCGCAACGAGCGGAACCTGGGTTTCGCGGCGAATTGCAACCAGGGCGCGAAGCTGGCAACGGCACCGTGGCTCTTGTTCCTGAACAGCGATACATTGGCGCAGATGGGCTGGATGCAGGAGTTACTGGTGGCGATAAAGCGCCATCCAAACGCCGTGCTGGGGCCGAAGCTCATATTCCCCCCGACTGACGGAATCGCTCGTATACAGAGTGCCGGCGGGCTCTACGATAGCGGCAAGCATCCATTCCATCGTTACATCGGGAGCAAGGCAGACTGGAGCGGCGTCAATATTGAGGAGCGCGTGGCCTGGACGACGGGAGCTGCCATCGCCATGCCGAAAACGCTCTTTGAGGCGCTTGGAGGCTTTGATGAGGGCTTTGTGCGGGGATATTTCGAGGATGTGGACTTGTGCGAGCGAGCCAAACAAGCGGGGGCCGAGATATGGTATGTGCCAAGCGCGTGCTTCATTCACGCGACTGGACAGAGCACAGCGGCGCAGGATGAGGATGAGAAGGTACGTTTCGCTCGGACTTTCCAGCACAACCGTCAGCGGTTCCATGCTCGCTGGGATAGTGTGATCGAGCCTGACATCGGCGCGGTCTTGCAGCCAGGTCTATGAGCGAACCCAAGTTTGAATTGAAACCAGAACCATTGCGGGGCACGCGCCCATTATTTATTGCCTATAATTGTTCTGACTGCCAGTTACAGTTTTACATTCCTATTGATGCTCCTAAGCACATGGATGGCCTATCAGAAGACATGCTGAGTTGCCCCTGGTGTGATTCTAACTGCTGGCCTGCCGTGGCTGGGCATATGCTAGAGCTATGACTACGGTCTGGGGTGTCACATCGTTCGATAGCGGTGCCGGTGGCTACGCCGTTCACTGTCTCTTCACGACGGAAGCTGAAGCGCAGAAGTACGCCTCGCAGGATTCCGAATATGAGGTAGAAGAGTTCACGCTGTATGACCAGGCCCCTGAGCCTTACACCTACTGGGAACGCATTGCGGAAGTCTACCCAGACAGGCATGTTGAGGAGTCTACTAGGGAGACACAGGCCCATCCACCTTACGTAATGCCTCCTCTAGACGATGACATCGGCCCACATGATGGGCATATGCAAGGCCATTGCGGTGAACACGTCTACGTCTCCGGAACGGACAGGGTACTAGTTGAGCAGTCATTTCAGCGCCAGGTCGCTGAGGCCATAGCGCGTCAGGATGGGATTTGTCACAACACCTTTGGTAAGCACGAAGGAGCGGTAGATGGCATCAACATCTACCAGGCTGACTGGAGAACCGTGCGGCGCAGAGGCATGACTGAAACGGAAAAGCTAGCGTGCGGCAATTATTTCGAGCACGACTGGGGAGAATGGAGCGCGTGGCGTGAAGTCGCTCCAGGGCAATTCAACCGACAACAGATTTGCAAGCGTTGTGTCTCTTGTTCAATCAGCTTTAGCAATATGCCGATAATGGCAGGGCTATGACACTGTATAGGTCAGGCAATCCAGATGAGTTCTGGCGGATTCATGGTGCTATGATGCAAGAAGGACAATCATCACGCGATGCTATCAATATTGCTGGGATTGCTGAACACATCGCTCCTATGAGCCAACCACAGACAGAGGAGCCCAAAAGCGCTGGGTATTTCTATGAGATGATGGGGTTACCGCCGCCGTTACCCATAGACACTGACGAATATCGAAGACTAACCGCCATCATCAGTTCTAACACCATCGACTCACAGATTGCCAAGGCGCTGGGCCTAGCGCCAGGGAAGCGATATCTCATCGCATTGCTCGGTGAAGCGCCGCCGATCAAATGAGCTTTTGCCCACAGGACTTTTCACCTATTCCTATGCTGAACGGGATCGGCATCTGCCCGAAGTGCGACACGGTCTATATCACGGCGCTCACGGAACTACGGGTGAACTGCGACCACATCCCACAGCCGATTAGAGGTCGCTACAGCTTTCGTGGTCGTGAGGTGCCTTATGCCTATTGCAGCGCCGAATGCAAGGCTGAGAGCGAGCAGCGATACGGGAGCATGATGCGGGATTTGGGGCTATCATGAGGCCGAATCCCTACCGTGACAGCGCATGGGAACATGCCGTCGCTATCACGCGGGGCTGGCCAGATGCCTCAGAGATACCATCAGGACGCAAGCTGAATCTGGGTAGTGGGCGCATCTGTCTGCCGAATGAGGATGGCTGGGTGAACGTGGACATCGTGCCAAGCGAAGGCGTGGACGTGCGCTGTCACCTGTTCTCGTTCCCGTGGCCGTTCCAGGACAACAGCGTGGACTACATGCTGGCTGTCCATATCGTCGAGCATGTGCCCCACCAAGTCTATTCGACTCGCTGTGGGTGGCAGCGCCCGCTTGCGCTGAACGGCTTCTATGCCTTCTTCAACGAGGTCTATCGCATCCTGCGACCTGGGGGATATATCTGTGTGGTCGTGCCATATGCCTACAGCCGCGGCGCCGTGATGGACCCGCAGCACACACGCTTCCTGCTGCCTGAGAGCTTCGGCTATCTCGCGGGGCAAGAGGACGACAACTACGACTACGCGCTGCCTTTCCGCTTTGAGGCCATCAACAATACACCGTATCTGATGGGGCTACCTTGGACAGGTGGCATGACGCAACTGCAGTTCGAGCAATCAGTGCAGACGCTTTGGAACGTCGTGGACGTGATGCGGGTGGATTTGAGGCCAGTGAAGTGAGAGTCGGCGTTTATCGCGCTTATGCTGTCAACGACTCAGACCGCATGACGTACCAGGCGGCGAGCGGGGACGGGATCGAGTTTGATTGGATCGCCGACCCGAACACGACCGAGCCGCAGGTTCTAGCGGCTGGTTATGATGCCGTTGACGTGGCCGATCCGTGCTATCAATGGGCATGGGAGATATGTGAGCAACACCCATGCCCTATACTCACTGTGTGGGAGAACCTACCCTGGAATATGCTTCCTAGTCAATGGCGCCGCTGCTTTGATCTCGCTAAGTTGGTCGTCTTCCGCTCGCCGCTAGCTATGTATTCAGGGATTGAGATGGGTTGCCCGCCTGAGAAGGCTATCGTCATCCCTGCTGGTGTGGACACCGAGAAGTTCGTACCCTACACCAAGCCTGGGGGCATCGTCCTCTATGCTGGTCGTATGGTCTGGCAGAAGGGTATCTTTGATCTCATCATGGCTTCGGCTGGGCAACCGTGGAAGCTCATTATGGCAGGCGGTGGAGAACAACTAGAAGAGGCGCAAACTTGGGCGGCGGCATTGGGTATGTCCAACATTGAGTTTCTTGGCCCCATCCCTCACGCTGAGATGCCAGCCATATATGGCGTCGCTGACGTGTTCTGCTATCCGAGTTGCCCAACACCAGGCTGGCAGGAGCAGTATGGCATCGGCGTCCTGGAGGCGGCAGCGGCGGGCTGTAAGATCATATTGAGTGAACAGAACGTCTTTCGCTGGCTGGGCGAGTTGTTCCGAGTGGATGCCTACGTGCCGCCTGGCGATTGGATGCGTCTACGCTATTGGATTGGCGAACTCTTAGCGCGCCCACCCTATACCGTCAGGGACGAATGGAACAAGCGCCAGCGAAATCTTGGTTTGATGCCGTTACCAACAGGTATGGAAAAGGTGAGCAGCGAGGCCGTGGGTAAGATGCTACGGGAGGCGTATGGAAAATTGGTGGCAGTGGGCGTCTGAGCATACGGCCGGTTGGCCGAGTAAGGAGGAAGTGCCGCAAGGTGTGCGACTCAATCTTGGCTGCGGGCGGGTGATACTGCCGAACGACGAAGGATGGATCAACGTCGATAGTCAACCGCTCGCTGGCGTGGATCAGGTGGTCAATCTC
>Ga0209210_1001195_pt1 | contig 22634 bp, 21 predicted proteins | sample RifGroA1_FD_183991 | JGI IMG/M metagenome (GOLD analysis project Ga0209210, IMG submission 183991) | Contaminated groundwater microbial communities from Rifle, Colorado, USA - Rifle Groundwater A1 (SPAdes) (version 2) | ecosystem: Environmental > Aquatic > Deep subsurface > Groundwater >...
GTGCGCACTTTAAACCTAGAACACATCAACTCCAAGAACTTACTTTGCTTCAGAAGTACCGGTTCTACCGGCCGGGCCCGGGCCAGAATTTGGAGCTTACCCAGGATTTGGCAGATGGCTCTATCCGTAGAAGCTCACTATTGTGTCGAAGTTATTTCCGAAAAATTTGACAATCTTTCCCTAGACGATCAGGATCGGGTGCTTATCCATGAGCTCATGCATATTCCCCAAAACTTCTCCGGTGCCCTGGTGCCCCACCGAAATCACAAACACCGCTCCTTCCGTCATTACCATGATAAAGTGGAAACGTTATTTCAAATGTTAAAAAATGCTCATTCTCCACGGCGCTAATCAAGTTGCATCCAGGTCAGCGTTTTTGATTGCTAAAGAAGGAAAACCCATTTTGCAGTTCATGGGATCGGATTTGACGTTAGATCAGCTAGTCAATGCAGTAGAAACCAACTCGCTTTTTGGCCAAGTCAACACAGTAGTCATCGAGGGAATTTTCTCCCAGCGTCCCAGCACCAATAAAAAAGCGATTTTAGACTATTTTGAATCACATCAAGACGCAGATATTATTATTTGGGAAAGCAAGGATGTCACCAGCCAAGTCAAAAATTTTAAAAATGTCCAGAAATTTGACCTTCCAAAATATATTTTTGCTTTCCTTGATAATCCAACCGTCCTGGGACTTCAGCAAGTTCTCCAAACTATGCCACCCGAACAAATTTTAGCCAGTCTAGCCACCCGGGGCTATAAACGAGTCAACACCAAATGGCTCGCGTCACTCTTAGACTTAGACTTCAAACTCAAATCTGGAATTTTGCCCTACGATCTGACCACAGCGCTCGAGCTGTGGTGTGCTAAACTTTAGGTAATGCCCAAACTCTTCGGGACCAGTGGGATTCGCGGGCCTGCTGATACCTTATTTACAAAAGAATTTTGTCGCAATCTAGGCGCTGTTTTTGGCATGTGGCTCACATCAAAGGGTAAGGAGGGTTATGTGGCTGTCGCTATGGATCCCAGAGAATCCAGCCCGTTTATTAAACACAACATTATTATTGGCCTAGCCTCCCAAGGCTGGGAAATACTCGACGAGGGCGTTATTCCTACTCCAGCACTTACTTACTTCGTGAAGCAGTCCCCTTCTGTCGGTGGGGGAGTTATGATCACCGGCTCTCATATCACAGCTAACCTAAACGGTGTCAAGTTATTTATCGACGGTGAGGAGGTCACCAAAGCCCATGAACTGGAAATCGAGCAGCTCTTCAACTCCGATCATTAAATACGAGAACACTGCTAAAGATTTATATCTGGAAATGCTTAAAAATCAAGCAGTTACCCCATATCCTAAATGGACTGTAGTGGTAGATACAGCCAACGGTACCCAATCAGAAATAATTTTCGATCTTTTAGAGGATCTAAAAATAAAATACATCAAAACCGGTGATTGTGATATTCAGTCCCCGGTATTTATTCCTAGAGACACCGAAGTCTCCAGTTCATTTGCCGAAATTTCCCGCCAGGTGCTTCTTAGCAAAGCAGACCTGGGAATTGCCTTCGATGTAGATGGTGACAGAATTATTTTTATCGACGATCAGGGCCGGTATCTCCCCGGTGATTACTCCTGCACCTTAATCGCCCAACAAGAAGACTCCCAAGCCATTGTTACTCCTATTAGCACCTCGTCGGTTATTGATTCAATTGGTAAAACTGTTTACCGCACACCAGTCGGTTCCACTCATGTCGCTGCCAAAATGAAAGAAGTGGGAGCCCAGTTTGGTTTTGAACCCAATGGAGGAGGCATTTTTGCTGATATTGCCTACGGTCGTGACGGTGGAGCCACCTTAATCAAAATGCTCAATCTTCTCAAAGCCTCCAAAAAGAAATTATCAGATCTTTATTCTGCTCTGCCCCAATTTCATCTCTATAGGGAAAAAATAGATTGTCCTTTCGATAATTACGACCGCATTTATTCAGCTGTAAGGGAGAAATATTCAGATATAAACGATTTAGACGGGATCAAGGTCAATCTAGGTCACGACGAATGGATTCTCTTTAGAGGTTCCGGAAACGCTCCCGAATTTAGGGTTTTTGTCCAAAGCCCGGATCCGAATCGCGCGCAGCGTTTGGGCCAGGAAGGACTGGCCTTCGTAAAAAGTCAAGTGTATAGGGTGTCACCCTTAAGAGCGGCCTCAAAATTAGATTCGCTAGGAATTTTCGAGTCGATTCAGGCCCTTCCAGATCAGTGTGCTCAGGTCATATCCGAAGTATCCCAGCAATCAATTCCGGCTTCTTGCTCGTTGGTTTCTAATATCGTTATTTCCGGCATGGGTGGATCAGCTCTTGGTGGCCGGGTAATTGCCAGTTTAGAACGGCAAACATTAAAAATTCCCATCGTGGTTTCCACTGAATATCATTTGCCTAATTTTGCCAACGAAAAAACCTTAGTAGTCATTTCTAGTTATTCAGGAGAAACCGAAGAAACTCTCTCGGCTTTAGCCGAAGCCAGATCTCGGGGCTGTCAAATATTTGTGCTCACCACAGGCGGAAAGCTTGCCGAAACAGCCAAACAATTCACTTTGCCTCACTACATTATTAACCCCAAAAATAATCCTTCCGGCCAGCCGCGCATGAGCCTGGGATATGAAATTACCGCCATGATTGCTCTGCTTTCCCGCTGTCAGCTCATCCAGCCCATCAAAGAACTGCCCCGCTTACCGGACTTTCTTCGTAGCCGTCAGTCTACTATGAACCATGAACTCTTAGCTAAAAACTTGGTAAACCACATTCCAGTTTTTCTAGTTAGCGAGCATCTCAAGGGTGCCGCCCACGCTCTGAAAAACCAGCTCAATGAAAACGCCAAGACTTTTGCTGTAGTTTTTGATCTTCCGGAGGCCAATCATCATCTCATGGAAGGCCTAGCTCATCCCAAATCAAACCCCGACAATCTGGCGTGTGTCTTTATTGACTCTCCCCATTACCATCCGGAAACAAAGAAACGGTATCCCATTACCCGGGAAATTGTTAGAAAAAATCATCTTCCTGTATTTGACCTATCCGTTTCTGGTCCAAATACCATCTTTGAAGTCATGGACCTAATTCAATCGGGCGCATATCTGGCATATTACTTGTCCCAGGAATACGGCATTGACCCCGGCCCCATTCCTTGGGTAGACTGGATGAAGGATGAATTACGTAAAATGGTTTAAGGATTTATCGAAAGAGGATATTGGAATTGCCGGTGGCAAGGGAGCCAATTTGGGCGAGCTGACTCAAGCCGGCATTCCAGTTCCTCCTGGTTTTGTCGTTCTCTCGTCCGCCTATTTCGATTTTCTAGAGCAAAACAAACTCCGGCCCAAAATTCACCAAATTCTCTCGGTCACCAACATTGATGATCCGGCTCAATTAAACTCCGCCTCCAAGAAAATTCAAAAAATCATGGCGGATTGTTTGGTGCCATCCGAAATTGCCAGACAAATTTTCCACAGCTATCACAAACTCGGTTCCCGCCAGGCCGTAGCCGTCCGTTCTTCAGCTACCGCCGAAGATCTGCCGGAGGCCTCGTTTGCCGGCCAGCAGGAATCTTATCTGAACGTCCTGGGCGACGCCAATGTGGTCGCCAAAGTCAAAGCTTGTTGGCTGTCTCTTTTTGGTGCTAGGAGTATCTTCTACCGGCATCAGCAAAAATTTGATCACTTTAAAGTTGGTATTGCCGTGCCAATCCAAGCCATGATTCAATCGGAAGTTTCGGGAGTTATATTTACGGTCGATCCCATTACTCACGACAAAGACACCCTAGTTATTGAGGCCATCTGGGGCCTGGGTGACTATATTGTCCAAGGCGTAGTCACCCCCGATCATTTTGAAGTTTCCAAAGCCTCTGGTGAAATCATCAACCGCCAAATAGCCACCCAGGAAATAATGGAGGTCAGAAGCGCCCAAGGCGTCAAACAGGTCAAAGTTCCCGCCAAGCTGCAAAAAGTGCAGAAACTTTCTGATGTCCACGTTCTCCAACTGGCTGAAATTGGCCGCACAATTCACGACCACTACTACTTTCCCCAAGACATTGAATGGGCTCTGCAAAACAAGAAGATATATATCACCCAATCCAGACCAATAACTACGCTTAAGCAAAAAACTACTAACAACTATGAACCAATAACCAATCACGAAGTGCTCCTGAAAGGAGCACCGGCATCTCCCGGATTAGTTTCCGGTCCAGTCAAAATTGCCAACAGTGTTAAATTCCTAGACAAAGTCAAAACCGGAGATATTCTGGTTTCAGACATGACTACCCCAGATTTTGTCCCGGCCATGAAACGGGCCGCCGGTATCATTACCGACCGCGGAGGACTCACTTCCCACGCTGCCATTGTTTCCCGCGAATTGGGTGTTCCTTGTGTAGTGGGTACTACCACTGCCACCAAAGTTCTTAAAGATGGCCAAATTGTGACCATCAACGGTGCCTCCGGTGATGTCTACGACGGAGCACTCCAACTTCAATCAATCAAACTTCAAGATCAAACCTCCAATCTCCAACTTCCCCATTCCAATTCCAAAACTGCCACTAAGATATATGTTAACTTGGCTGAACCGGAACTTGCCAAAAAGACCGCTTCCCGAAATGTCGACGGTGTGGGACTACTTCGGGCCGAATTTATGATTGCCGGTATCGGCACCCATCCCAAGAAAATCATTGCCGATGGTAAACAGAAAGACTTTATTACCAAACTGGCCGAAAAATTAACTGAATTTTGTCAAGCTTTTGCCCCCCGGCCCGTGGTCTACCGGGCCACCGATTTCAAAACCAACGAGTACCGGAGTTTAAAAGGAGGAGATTTATATGAACCCCAAGAATCCAATCCCATGCTAGGGTTTCGAGGAGCTTTCCGCTACGTAGCTGACCCGGCTGTCTTTGACCTGGAATTGGAAGCCATTAAAGTTGTCAGAAACAAGCACAAGCTTACCAACTTGCATCTGATGATCCCCTTTGTCCGAACCCCGCAGGAAATGCTCCTGGTTAAAAAACAAGTTGCAGCAGCAGGACTAACCCGGGGTTCATCTTTTAAGTTATGGATGATGGTAGAAATTCCCAGCAACGTCATTCTTTTAGATGACTTTATTGATACTGGTATTGACGGAGTTTCCATAGGCAGCAACGATTTGACCATGATGCTTATGGGGACAGACCGGGACAACGCCGAAGTAGCTTCGGTTTTTGATGAACGCAACCCGGCCGTTTTATGGGCCCTGGAAAAAATTATCAAGACTTGTCTTAAACGGGACATTACTTGCAGTATTTGCGGACAAGCTCCATCCCAATACCCCGATTTGGTTGAAAAACTCGTTTCCTGGGGCATTACCAGCGTGTCGGTAAACCCTGATGCTATTGAGCGCACCCGGGAACTTGTTTACAATAGTGAAGAAAGGATCGTCAAACATGGCCGTCACTCTTAAAGCTCTTTACGCCCGGGAAATTTTAGATTCCCGGGCTACGCCGACGGTAGAGGCGGTAGCTATTTTAGACGACGGTTCAGTCGGCGTTTCTTCTGTCCCCTCCGGCGCTTCCATCGGTACTCTCGAAGCTTTGGAACTTCGGGACAACGATCCCCACCGATTTTTAGGCAAAGGCGTTTCAATAGCTGTAGCTCACGTCAACACTGAAATTGCCCAAGCCTTAGTTGGTAAAAGTTTGGACAGTTTGGCCCAGGCTGACGAACTGCTTATTCGGCTAGACGCCACCCCAAACAAATCTAAGTTAGGAGCCAACGCCATTCTGGGAGTTTCTCTGGCCGTCTGCAAAGCCATGGCCACCAGTGCCAAAATGTCTTTGTATAAATATGTAGCCTCACTATATGCCAACACTCAACCTCTTTTTGTTCCTACCCCCATGTTTAATATGATCAACGGCGGCAAGCACGGAGCCGGCAATCTGGACTTTCAGGAATTCCATGTCATTCCCAACCAGCGCCATTCTTTTGCCGCGGTCTTAGAAACTGGCGCCACCATCTATCAAACTATCAAGCAAATTCTCATTAGACGGGGTGCCATTCACAGTGTCGGCGATGAGGGGGGATTCGCCCCGAATTTGTTTACCAATTTAGACGCTTTGGAAGTTTTGTCCGAATCTATTGCCCAAACCGGTCACAAAGTAGGCGTCGATGTCGAATTGGGGCTAGATCTGGCCGCCGATTCCTTTTTCAAAGAAGGCCGGTATGTCATCAAGGACAGAAGTTCTCCTTTGGAAGCCGTCGAATTTATCGACTATCTCAAAGACTTAAACGAACAATACCGTTTACGCATTCTCGAGGATCCCTTGTCTGAAAATGATTGGCGGGGTTGGGCCACCCTGACCTCTACTCTGGGAAAAAATCTTTTGATCGTCGGAGACGATTTATTGGTTACTCATCCCGAAAGAGTCAAAAAAGGCATTGCCGAAAAAGCCTGTAACGCTATTCTCATAAAACCGAATCAAATCGGTACTGTCTCTGAAACTATGGCTGTTACCAAGCAAGCCCGGGACGCTGGCTGGAAAGTCATTGTTTCTCACCGGTCAGGTGAAACCAACGATACTTTCATTTCCGATTTTGCCGTAGGCGTGGGAGCAGACTACGTCAAATTCGGTGCTCCCGCCCGGGGTGAACGCGTGGCCAAATACAACCGCCTCCTGGCCATCGAATCCGAATTGCATAGTTCATCTTAATATCACCCTCACGGTGAGGTTTTAAGAGGGGATTACAGGGGTGATATTTTAAGTTATCATTAGACTAATGCCCGCTTCTGTTCCCAAACCCGTAGTCCTAGCCATTCTTGATGGTTGGGGTATAGCTCCTCCTGGACCTGGCAATGCCATTGCCGCCGCCAAAACTCCCAACATGACCTCTCTGTGGAGTGCGTATACCCATACTCAACTCATAGCTCACGGCGAATCAGTAGGTCTGCCTAAATCAGAACCGGGTAACACCGAAACCGGGCATTTAAATCTAGGAGCCGGCCGCATTGTGTATCAGGACTTGCCCAGAATTAACATGGCCATAGCCGACGGGACTTTTTTTCAGGATCCCGAGCTGATGGCCGCCATCACCCACGCCAAGAAAAATTCCTCCCGGATGCACATCTTAGGCCTGGTTGGCGGAGGCGGAGTCCACTCCGACATTTCTCACTTGTTTGCCCTGGTCCGTCTGTGTAAAGAACAGCAGGTGCAAAAATTGTATCTCCACTTGTTTACCGACGGCCGCGATTCTCCACCTACTGCCGCCTTAACTTACATCAGTCAGGTTAAACAAATTATTGAACGGGAAGGCATGGGGGAAATTGCTACCATCATGGGCCGCTACTTTGCCATGGACCGGGATTTCCGCTGGGATCGGACAGCCAAAGCCTACTTTTGTCTTACCCGGGGAGAGGGTAAAAAGGCCAAATCCGTAGACGAAGCCATTAGTCAGTCATACGCAGCCAATAAGACAGACGAATTTATCGAGCCTACTATCATTAACCCCGAAGGGGTGATTAAAGCAGGAGATGCCGCCATTTTTTACAACTTCAGAATTGACCGGCCCCGGCAGTTGACCAAAGCTTTTGTCCTACCCAATTTTGAAGAAACCGCCAACCACGTCGGTTTTGATCCATACGCCGTCAAATATACCCAAAAACACACCACCGATGTTTCCGGCAAACCTCCGCCCTTTGCCCGGGGACCACAGCTGGCTAATTTGTATTTTGTCACCATGACCGAATATGAAGAGCATTTACCTGCTCACGTGGCCTTTCCGCCCCAAGTAATTGATATGCCACTAGGCAGAGTCGTCTCTACCAATCAGCTTAGGCAACTGCGTCTGTGTGAATCTGAAAAAGAACGCTTTGTCACGTATTACTTCAATGGCCAGCGGGAAGATATTTTCCCCGCTGAAGACCGGCAAATAGTTCCCTCTCCAAAAGTTCCCACCTACGACAAAAAGCCTGAAATGGCAGCCCTTGAAGTCACCCAAGTAGCCATCGAAAAAATCCAATCTCAAACTTACGATCTGATTATTTTAAACTTTGCTAATGCAGACATGGTGGGCCATACCGGCAATTTCAAAGCCACTCTCAAGGCTTGTGAAACGGTCGACGAGTGCGTAGGCTCCTTGTCACAAGCTGTTCTGGCGGTAGGTGGAGTACTGCTGATTACAGCCGATCATGGCAACGCCGAAGAGATGATTAATAGAACTACCGGAGGAGTAGACACCGAACACAATTCCAACCCCGTACCCTTAATCATAGTCGGAGACGCATACCGCACTGCCAACCAGATCCCTCAAGGCATCTTAGCCGATGTTTCACCTACCATTCTCGGACTTCTCAAGATCCCTGCCCCATCTCAGATGACCGGCCGTAATTTACTACGATAGTTATTTCCCCTCTATATACTCCATCATCCGGACCGATGTATTCATATATTTTAGTCAGTTCCCGGGCTACTACTATATCTGCTCCGGGATGCCTGCTCTTTATTTCTTCAATTGTTTTTTGGGCTCTTACCGGGGACTCGTAAATTATCGTTGTCGTATTGGGAAGTATTTCGTACTTTGAATTCCAAAAGCCCAGGAACATAAATTTGTCGGTTGGTAGACCTGCAGCGCTTAGTGCTGTGATCAGAGCAGATGCTCCCGGAATTGGCATTACTTTAAATCCGGCCGCTCTGGCTACACTGACTATCTTGTATCCCGGGTCGGAAATCAGAGGTGTGCCGGCGTCAGAAACTAAGGCAACATCACCGGTTTGTAAGGCCACAATTAGTCCTTCTACGCTTTTAGTCTCATTCCAATCCCTCACAGACATAAATTTAGGATGATTGGGGATATTTAGCAGTTTAAACAGCTGTCCGGTTCTCCGGGTGTCTTCACAGGCCACCACCGGCACCTGGCTTAATATCTCACTTGCTCTAAGAGTTATGTCTTTGAGGTTGCCGATTGGGGTAGCTACCACATATAATGTTCCCATATGTTGGACTTTATTATACACATTGATAAATATCTCGGTCAGATCATCTCAACTTACGGTGTAGCCACTTACGCCATTCTTTTTGCCATCATTTTTGTTGAAACCGGTTTAGTGGTCATGCCTTTTCTTCCAGGTGACAGCCTGCTTTTTGCCGCCGGTACTTTTGCCGCTCTGGGCTCACTCAATGTCTGGCTGGTCTTCTTCCTTCTCTCTCTAGCCGCCGTTATAGGAGACACCGTCAATTATTGGATTGGCCATTTTTTTGGCCAACAAATTTTAGCCAATCCCAGAATTCCCATCAACCAAAAGCATGTCGACGAGACAAATCATTTTTTTGCCAAACATGGCGGCAAAACTATTTTTCTGGCCAGATTTGTCCCCATTGTCCGCACTTTTGCTCCCTTTGTAGCCGGTATCGGCAAAATGCATTATTCAAAATTCATTTCCTACAACATCTTCGGCGGCGTCGTTTGGGTAGGCTTATTCACCTTCACTGGCTATTTCTTTGGCAACATTCCCTTCGTCAGACACAATTTCTCCCTGGTCATCATAGTCATCATTCTCGTCTCCATTCTCCCCATGCTCTGGCATTTCATTAAAGAGCACAAAACTATCCACTAGCTTGTTTACCATCCAGCTTTCTTTGAACTAAATCTCCCACAGGGTCCGGAACTCTACGACCCCTTCTTTTTTTACTTGCAAATATGATGTAACTAGCTGTATCAGCAGCGACGTCTTTAAAAGAACCAATTCGCTCTGTAATTTCGCGAGCAACATTCAACGCAGCAGTGGCTTGAGCAATTCCAGCAATATATTTAAGAGCTTCAGCCTCTGACATATCTCCGACATCACTAAAAAAACTATATAGCTGGTCTACACTTACGCCATTCGCTTCTGCAGCACTTATTAACTTACGATTTGGCTCTCTCATATATAAATATTAATTAACTGCACCATACCGTCTTATAACTCCCACGCATTTGCCTTGAATACGGACTTTGGTGGTAAAGATGGGGGACATGGCGGAATTGGCCGGTTCTAAACGGATCCGGGTGGCTTCTTTGAAATAGCGTTTGAGTGTTGCGAATCCATTGTCTAAAAGTGCCACCACTACTTCCCCGTCTTTAGCTACTTCCGTCTGTTCAATGACCACAAAGTCCCGGTCCAGAATGCCCGCTTCAATCATCGAATCACCCTTTACTTGCAGCACAAAGGCTCTTTTCTTGGGAGAAATCATAGTTGGAGGAATGCCCAGTACCGCACTTGGATCTGTATATGGTTCAATTGGGGCCCCTGCCGCGATAAAACCCAATACGGGTAACTCTACTGAAGCTGGTGTCTGTGAGCGTTGAGCCAAGTCTTTGTCCATAATTTCTATACTTCTGACCGATCCTTCTTTTCTCTTGATCACTCCCTTTTTTTCCATCGTTTCTAGGTGTTCATGGACCGTAGCCAAAGACGACACCTCCAAAGCCTGAGCAATTTCTTGTAAAGTAGGGGAATAGCCGTTTCTTTGGATATATTGAGAAATGAAATCCAAAATTTGTCTTTGCCTCTTGTACAAAACTATTGGCATAGTTATACTATAATCCGAACAAATCCCAAATGTCAATACCTAATATCACCTCCTTAGTCCCCCTCTTAATTTAAGAGGGGGAAACCTGAAAGGAGAGGGTGATACTTAATTATGTTTAAACTCAAAAGTCCCTACAAACCTACGGGTGATCAACCCCAGGCTATCCAAAAGCTAACGACTAGCGACCAACAACATCAGGTCCTGCTGGGTGTCACTGGTTCCGGAAAAACCTTTACCATGGCCAACGTTATCCAGAAGTTGCAAAAACCTACCTTAATCATCTCCCACAACAAAACTCTGGCCGCCCAGCTATATCAGGAGTTTAGAGATTACTTTCCTGACAATGCCGTTTCTTACTTTGTCTCATACTACGATTACTATCAACCCGAAGCCTATATTCCCCAATCAGACACTTACATTGAAAAGGAAACGGATATTAACGATCAGATCGACAAACTTCGTCTGGCAGCCACAACTAACCTCTTAACCAGAAAAGACGTTATTGTCGTGGCTTCGGTTTCCTGTATTTATAATCTTGGATCTCCAGCTGAATACGGCAAGACCATTTTAGAGTTAGTAGTTGGCCTCAAAGTCTCCCGCGATCAAATCTTACTGCGCTTAAACGATCTGCAGTATTCTAGATCTGATTACAGCTTTCACCGCGGTACTTTCCGCGTCCGGGGAGAAGTAATTGATATCTGCTTAGCTTACGAAGATTCAGCCATCCGTATTACTCATGACGGACAAAAAATCGCACAATTAGAAAAAATCGACCCTCTAACAGGGGAAAATATCACCCCCTTAAATCCCCCTCTTACATCGCAAGATGCGAGTCGAAGACTCGACTTAAGAGGGGGAAACCCGAAGGGAGAGGGTGATATAGTCATTTACCCCGCCAAGCATTACTTAGCCGGCCGTGATAATCAAGATGAGATATTTAAGCAAATCAGGCGTGATCTCGAACTTCAAGTTTCCAGCTTCAAAAATTCCGGAAAGTTATTAGAGGCCCATCGCATTAACCAAAGGGTCAATTACGATCTGGAAATGATCCAGGAATTAGGCTTTGTCAACGGCATTGAAAATTATTCCCGCTATTTCGACAACCGCAATCCCGGCGACCCGCCATTTTCGTTATTAGACTACTTTCCCAAGGATTATCTTCTTATCATCGACGAATCGCACATGACCATTCCTCAAATCCGGGGCATGTACAACGGAGATCGGTCCAGAAAACAAACCCTTATTGATTACGGTTTCAGGCTTCCGGCAGCTTTAGACAACCGGCCTTTGAAGTTCGATGAGTTTATGCGCCGGACCGGCAAAACTTTTTACGTTTCCGCTACCCCCGACGAGTGGGAAATTTCGCAATCCGGAGGTCAAGTGGTCGAGCAGCTCATCCGCCCCACCGGTCTCGTCGATCCGGCTATCGCGGTTCTACCAACTACCAACCAGATTCAAGATCTAGAATCTAGAATCCAGCATCTAATATCTAAGGGCCAGAGGGCCTTAGTCACCACTCTCACCAAACGCATGGCCGAAGATCTTTCCAGCTATTTAGACGAACGCGATTACAAAGTTCATTATCTGCATTCAGACGTTGATACTTTAGAAAGATTGGATATCTTAGACGATCTGCGTAAAGGCACCTATGATGTCATTGTAGGCATCAATCTTTTACGGGAAGGCCTGGATCTGCCCGAGGTTTCCTTGGTAGCCATTCTGGATGCAGACAAAGAAGGCTTTCTCCGCTCCCGGACATCTCTTATTCAAACTATGGGCCGGGCCGCCCGGCATCAGGAAGGCCAAGTCATCATGTACGCCGACAAAATTACCGACTCCATGAAAGCAGCCATTGACGAGGTATCCCGTAGACGGCAAGTTCAGCTAGATTACAATGCCAAGCACGGCATTACTCCCAAATCCATTACCAAAGCCATCCGTGAGCGCATTGTGGAAAAAGAGGTAGAAACCGTCATTACTCTTGACCCCAAAGAAATTCTTAAGGGCCGTGCCCTGGACGCGTCTGACATAGATATGTCCAAAGTTCGTCAATTGGTCCCATCCGACCTATCCCGACTTATTCGTCTTATGACCCGGCAAATGAATTCTGCCGCCCGGGATCTGGAATTCGAAACCGCCGCCCATCTCCGCGACCGCATCCGAGAAATTCAACTCTCTAACTAAACTGATAAAGCAGCATTTACACCAAGAAGTCTTTCCTCTTTGACCCCATATTTCTCAACTGCAAGGGCTATCTGATTCTCCTTTCCTATCATTATTAAAACACTCCCGTCGTCATGCTGCATCGTTAAAACATGCGACTTTCTCGCGAATTCCAACCAATTAAGTGCAACAGCTTCAGTTGTTTCTTCTCCAATCATAACAGCATGAACCCCCAAACACCCCTCAGCAAGACAAACAACAGCACCATGCAATCCCACAGACGAAGTATACACCACCTGTCAAATCAAATACTAGTGGTTGAACAAAACCCGAAACGCCCATATAATAAACTTTCACTCCTATTCTTCCCCCTCTTACGTCAGCAGACGCGAACCACAGGTTCGAATTAAGAGGGGGATTAGAGAGGGTGATATTTACGTTATGCATGACTTCATCAAAATTCGCGGTGCCAGGGTTCACAACCTCAAAAACGTGGATTTGGAAATCCCCAAGAACAAATTGGTGGTTTTTACCGGTCTTTCCGGTTCAGGCAAGTCGTCTCTGGCATTCGATACTATCTATGCTGAAGGCCAGCGTCGGTATGTAGAATCTCTCTCCTCATACGCCCGGCAATTTCTGGGAATAATGGACAAGCCTGACGTAGATCAAATCGAGGGGCTATCTCCAGCCATATCAATAGACCAAAAATCTACCTCTCATAACCCCAGATCAACTGTGGGTACAGTCACCGAAATATATGATTACTTGAGATTGTTATTTGCCCGGGTCGGTCATCCTCATTGTCCCAAGTGCGGCCGGGAAATCGCCCGGCTGTCATCTCAGCAAATAGTTGACCAAATACTCAAAATGGCCATGAACCAACTAACTATGAACAAACTAACAAGGATCTTGCTCCTTTCCCCCATCGTCCGTGGCCGGAAAGGGGAGTATACCGAACTTTTTTCCTCTCTGCGGCAAAAAGGTTTTACCAAAGTCCGCATAGACGGCAGGGTTATCGGTTTAGATGAAGATATCCTCATTCTCAAAAACAACAAACACGATATTGACGTCATCGTCGACCGCTTAATTTTCGACAAAAAAACCCTTGATCGTACCCGGCTTTACGATTCGGTAGAACACGCTCTCAAGCTTTCAGAAGGCATTTGTATTGCGGCCGTCGTCAAAGACAAAACTTTTGATTTCCCGGACAAGCCCAAAATAATGGAAGACCATCTTTTTTCGGAACGCTTCGCTTGCCCGGTAGACAATATTTCTCTGCCGGAGATTGAACCTCGCATTTTTTCCTTCAACTCTCCCCATGGGGCATGTCCTACTTGTACCGGACTCGGCATTCAGCAAAAAATTGACGCTGACCTGGTTTTAAATCCCAAACTCACCATTTCCGAAGGTGGTATTTTGCCCTATGCTAGGACTTTTTTGTATGATTCCTGGTTTGCCAAAAAAGTCGCATCTTTGGGTTTCCCCATGCGCATCCTGCTTTCAGACTATTCTAAATCTCAAAAGCAGGAACTTTTATTTGGTAACGATCGGTTTGAAGGAATTATTCCAAATTTGGAACGTAGATACAAAGAAACCCAATCCGATTTCATTAGAACCGAAATTGAACGGTACATGAGAAAAGAGGTTTGTCCCACTTGCCAAGGTCGTCGTCTTAAGCCCGAGTCACTGGGAATTACGATTGACGGCAAATCCATCGTCGACGTTACCCATCGATCTATTACCGGCGCTTTGACATTTATTAAAACTATTCCTGAAACCCAAATTTCTCAACCAATTGTCAAAGAAATCAAAGCCAGACTTGGCTTTTTGGTTTCTGTAGGCTTGGAGTATTTGACCTTGGACCGCTCAGCCAACACCCTGGCAGGTGGGGAGGCTCAACGGATCCGACTGGCCTCTCAAATCGGTTCAGGATTATCAGGTGTACTGTATGTTCTTGATGAGCCGTCAATTGGTTTGCACCAGCGGGACAATCAGCGGTTAATAGACACTCTTAAGCATCTCCGGGATTTGGGCAATTCGGTCATAGTCGTCGAACACGACGCGGACATGATGAGCCAGGCAGACTGGATCGTGGATTTCGGCCCCGGGGCTGGTGAACACGGAGGCAGAGTTATTTCCCAAGGAACTATATCTCACATCAAATCAGACCCAAATTCGCTTACCGGTCAATATCTGTCCGGCAAGAAAAAAATTGATATTACTTCCGATCACTTAGCCCCTAGCACCCAGCACTTAGCCCTGAAAGGCGCTTCCGAACACAATCTCAAAAATATCGATGTTGCATTTCCCTTAGGCAAACTCATTGTGGTTACTGGAGTTTCCGGATCCGGCAAATCCACTTTAGTTACCGACGTTTTGTATCACGCTCTAGCCCGCAAATTAATACCCGAACACAAAGAAAAACCCGGCAAACATCTAGGCATTGAAGGCACTGAAGGCATTAACCGGGTTATTCTGGTAGATCAATCTCCCATTGGCCGTACTCCCAGGTCAAACTCTGCCACTTACACAGGGCTATTTACGGTCATTAGAGATATCTTCGCTCTCACTCCCGAAGCTCGGGTCAGGGGTTATCAACCCGGTCGATTTTCTTTTAATGTCAAGGGCGGCCGGTGTGAAGCCTGCGAAGGCGACGGTCAAATCAAAATCGAGATGCAGTTTCTCCCGGACGTATATGTTAATTGCGAAGTTTGTGGCGGGAAACGCTACAATTCAGAAACCTTAGAAGTCCATTACAAAGGCAAAAATATAGCTGAAGTCTTAGACATGACAGTGGAAGAAGGATTAAAGTTTTTCGCCGCCATTCCCCAAGCTTACGACAAACTCCAAACTCTAAAAGACGTGGGTCTGGATTATATCCATCTTGGTCAGCCTGCCCCTACTTTGTCTGGAGGAGAAGCTCAACGCATCAAATTATCTGCCGAACTGTCCAAACGGGCTACGGGCAAGACCTTTTATATTCTGGATGAGCCCACCACTGGTCTGCATTTTGCTGATCTGGAAAAGTTGCTCCATGTTCTCAAACGTTTAGTATCAACGGGAAATACCGTCGTAGTTATCGAGCACAACTTAGATGTCATCAAAAATGCCGATTGGATTATTGATTTAGGTCCGGAAGGTGGAGATCTGGGGGGTCACCTGGTAACCGCCGGTAAGCCGTCTCACATTGCTAAATCATCCCGCTCACACACCGGTAGATTTCTCCAGAAAGTTCTTTAAAAAGTTCTTCCTCTAACAACATCAATTATTCTTGCGTCTTGAAAATATTCTTCAAGACCTTTAACCATGGCACACATAGCTCTGGCAACTATTTCTTTAAGATCGGCGAATTTTTTGTCTTTAGGTAATCTCAATGTTCCATTAAAATCGTCATCAATACCAGTACAAGACGCAGAACCACGGGCTTTAAGCAACTGACACTTATCACATAGTTTTCTTCTGAATGATTGTGGATTCCCACCAGTAGCGCCAGGCCAATTCCAAAAAGACAACAGCACCGATCCTCTTCTCACCATAACATCTTGACGTTCGTCAAATTTTACATCTGTGAAAATTTCCATATCAACAAGCCCATTCTATCCCCAGAATCGATAATGTCAAGCATCACACACTGGTAGATTCCTCCACTAAGCCACCTGCACTCAATCGTCTGGTCGTATAGTCTGTTAAAACTTTAGCAATTGTACACTTGGCATCTCTATTCAAAATGTCTAAAACATCAGCCATCGACGCCCTTTCTCTAACTTTCAAGCTAGCTGAGTATGATTCAGCCGCAACATCATCCAAACGCAATACTGGACCACTACAAGATACCACCGTACTCAAACTTACATAACGTCTACAGCTCAAACAACGGCCACGACGAAACCATCGCAACACGTCATTACCGCTCGGTAAATCGATTCTAAACTGAACATCTACAACTTCATCTCCTGCATCTTTTACGTTAAGTATATTTAAACTCACTCCTTCACGCTCTGCCATACCCACATATTACACCCAAATTATCTCGAGTCAAGTTGGGCGCCCTCCAAAAAGTTCTTTAGGGGACCAAAGTAGAAATCTTTCCAGCCTTTGTTTATTTTGTCCCGGTCACCATCAGGTACATTTTCCTGCAGCATGTCCAAATAAGTTATGCCGTGTTCTTCAGACAAAGAAATAGTCACTTGTGATGGCTTTTTCCATCTTTTGTCATACCACTCTTGCACCAGCTGTTTTTTAGGAGCAATTTTGAGGTTTTTTCCCCAAATATCTCCGCCCCATAATTTAAACTTAGTTCCCACTTTGGCATCCATTTTTACCGGACCTGCCCCCCATTTTGTAATTGTGGCTGAATTTGTCAACGCATCCCAAACCTTGCTAGCTGCCGAGTGGATCACATACGATTGTCGAATTACTGTCACTCCCATATAATACCATGAATGCGCGTATTTTTCTTGTCTTTTTTTCTTACACTCTTACACTCTTTTACTCTCCCGTTCTCGACTTTGGCTTCCAAACAGGTCTTTGTTTCTCACCATATTAGTTATACCTATACCGATCAAGGCAAGTCATCCATCGTTCAGGCTATTTCCCTCAAGAATTTAACTACCCAATACTATCCGACTCAATACCAAATCCAATTAGTGGGGGAGAATCCGCAAAATATCACCGGATCCTTTCCCATTTCCACCGAACCCCAAGGACCTGATGCCACACTTGTCACAGTTGATATTACCAAGCCGGCCATTGGCAAAGACCAAATCACCCGTTTTACCCTCAAATATCAAGGCAAACCTGCTTTACACAACGGGCAAGTCTGGGAGATATCCCTGCCCAGACTTGCCGACCCCAAAGCAATTGACGACCTAACATTAGATCTTACAATTCCCGATTCATTTGGCAAACCGGCATACCTTTCACCACCCCCCATAAATTTACGGGGCAATGTATATTCCTTCAACAAAGAGCAAATTATTCAGTCTCCACTGGTGGGTGCTTTTGGTAATTTTCAAACTTTTTCATTCACTTTGACGTATCACCTTACCGGCACTACCAAAATCACTCTTCCTCCGGACACTGCATATCAAAGAGTTTTTTATGACTCACTGGTTCCCACTCCTACCACTATCGCCATCGACTCCGATGGTAACTGGTTGGCCACCTACAAACTTAAATCCAAGCAATCTCTTGATGTGGTGGCTTCAGGGCAAGTACACATTCTTCCCGAACCTCTCACCAGTTTTCCAGAAAACTCTAAAAATGATCTTTCGGTATATCTCAAGCCCACCCGTTTTTGGCCTTCGGCTGATCCGCAAATTACCGCTCTTACCAAATCGTTAAACACTCCGGAAAAAATATACAACTACGTGGTGCAAACTCTCGAATATGATTACACCCTTAGTTCAAACCGCCGGGGAGCATTGACTGCTCTGGCTTTACAAAAGGGTCTGTGTACTGAATTTACCGATTTATTCATTACCCTAGCCAGGGCTGCTGGTATTCCTGCTCGAGAGATTAATGGTTATGCCTATACCACTGATACCAGGCTGCGGCCTTTAAGTCTAGTCACCGACGTCTTACACGCCTGGCCCCAATATTGGGACACTAGCCGCGAGGTCTGGGTTAGTGTCGATCCTACCTGGGCCAAAACCACCGGAGGAGTCGATTATTTTCACAAGCTGGATTTTAATCACTTTGCTTTTGCCATTCACGGCCAAGCAGACGATACTCCCGTTTTTACCGGTAAGAATGTCAAAGTAAGTTATTCTTCTTACAAAGATTACCCTAACACTATTCTTACCCAACACTGGGAAAATCCTTTATTCATACTTCCTTTTGTACCAGCTAAATTTAATCTGATTTTTGACAATCCCACCGGTCAAGCTGTCTATTTAAGTCCGGTTACAGTACCTCCTTTCAGCCGGCTTTCGGTTCCCTACACCTATACCCTCACCAAGCCTTTTGATTTCTCTACTCAAACCGTTATGACTTATAATATACCTCGGCGGTTATTTCTTCCTTGGCAAATTACCCTTGCTCTCACTATCTCACTTACCATTGTCTCCGGGTGTTTATATCTTCAAAGACTCGTCAGGGGTCATCATTTACGTCGGTAAGGCCAAGAGCCTCAAAAAAAGAGTTTCCTCATACTTTCAGCCTCCTATCAAATTAGGCCCCAAGACTGCTCTCATGGTGTCTCAAATTACCTCTCTTGAGTACATCGAAGTAGGATCGGAAATCGAAGCCCTACTTCTGGAGTCCAAACTTATCAAAAAATTTAAACCCCAGTACAACCTCATTTCCAAAGACGACAAATCTCCCTACTACATACACATAACCAAAGATAAATTTCCCAAACCGGTTGTAAATCACATTGCTATCGGTTCCATCGCTGGACCATTCTTAACAGGTTTTATTGCCAGGCAAATTCTTAAGTCGTTTCGTAAAGTCACCCCATATCACAGTGAAAGTCCTTGTTTTTACCGTCATCTTGGCCTGTGTTCTCCTTGTCCGGACGATCCTAATACATCAGTTAAAGACTATCTCAAAAATATTTCTAAATTAAAACAGCTCCTGCGTGGTCAGTTCAAGCAAGTCATGAGTGCTGTAGTAAAATCTCAAGATTTCGAAACAGCCGCCGCACTTCGCAATTTACTGTACCAACCCACCTCACCGGAGGAATATGTTACTAATCCTAATCTTCAATCAGACCGCCGCCAGGAGTCACTTGTATCACTCAAAGAAGCTCTTGAGCGTTGTGGGTTGAGCATTGAGCGTTTGCATCGCATTGAGATGTATGATGTGGCTAATCTTTCTGGTACTTCTGCCACTGCAGCCATGACTGTAGCCACCGACGGAGAAATTACTTCTGCCAATTACCGGCACTTTACCATCCATTCGCAAGGACCCAATGACGTCGCCATGCTCAAAGAAACTCTTACTAGAAGACTTAAGACCGCTTGGCCAAGACCGGACCTAATCGTTTTAGATGGAGGCACATCCCAGCTCTCCATTGTTACCTGGGATATTCCCACCATTTCTTTGGCCAAACGGGAAGAAATAATCTACACTCCAGCTTCTAGTATCAAGCTTCCGCGTTCCCATCCAGGCCTGCAACTTTTGCAGCGTTTGCGAGACGAAGCCCACCGTTTCTCCCGCCGTTTGCATCACAAACACCGATCAGTAATAATAAAGACACATGCTTAGACTTCTCCTGCGGTCAATCGCCATTAATCTGGCCAGCATTTATTTGGCCGCCCAGATATTGTCAGGTGTCATTACCTACGTGGGGGGTTATCAGACTCTGCTTATGGCCTCATTAGCCATCGCTCTAGTCAATCTCTTTGTCCGGCCCATCATCAATCTTCTTCTGCTGCCCATCCATTTAGTTACCCTGGGGGTGTTCCGCTGGGTAGCCAACTTGGTCACCCTGTATTTAGTAACCCTCATGGTTCCCAATCTGCAAATTCACTCTTTCACTTTTCCAGGACTTAATCTTAAATTTTTAATTCTGCCTTCCATGCATTTCACTGCTTTCGGCGCTTTTATTGTGGTTACCTTTACTTTAACGTTAGTCTTTCATTTTCTGTATTGGCTGCTCCAAGACTAACTAAGGTATAATACAGACATGAAATCTGCTCTCTTAATCAGCCAAATTGTCATCGGCATCTGCCTCACTGTTTTAATTCTTTTACAGGCCAAAGGGACAGGATTGGGCAGAACCTTCGGTTCCATCTCCTACCACTCAAAAAGGGGAGTCGAGGGCTTGATTTTTAAGCTCACGGTCGGATTAGCCATTGCCTTCGTCCTTCTCTCGGTGGTAGCACAGTTGGTATGAGAATTAGATTTTTCTCACGGTTACTCAAAGCATTTTTAACGAAGTATTATCTTCCGGTTTTTTTGGGAGCTTTTTTAGGTTCAGCAGCTTTTATTTTGGCACCTAAATTATTGCCGGTCATCCCTAAGTTTAGAGATACCTATATCATCGCCCAGGTTGGCCGTTACAGCCTTTCAGATCTCCCCCTTTCAATTCAAAGTAAGATTAGCCTGGGTTTGACCACTCTTACTCCGGACGGCATGCCGGCCGCAGGTCTGGCCACATCCTGGAGTGTAGACGAAAGTGGCAAAATTTACACTTTCAAACTGGCTCCAAACTTAAAATGGCAAGATGGCACCCCGATCAAAAGTCACGATATCACGTATCACTTCAAAGATTTAGAAGTGTCTTACCCGGACTCCGACCATTTGGTGCTGAAGCTCAAAGAGCCTTTTTCTCCGCTTCCCTTAGTTTTGTCCCGGCCAGTTTTTAAATCGGGGCTTTTGGGAGCCGGTTCCTACAAGGTAAGTAGTGTCAAAAAAACCGGGCAAATTATCGAGTCTATTTTACTTACCCCAATTGATCAATCTTCCCATCTATCTAAAATAAAATATTATTTCTATCCTTCAGAACAGCAAGCCAGACTAGCGTTTAAATTAGGCACAGCCAACGCAGTAGAAGATATTCAGGAACTGTCCGACCTGGAGGACTGGCCATCTACTGAAGTGTCGTCATATATACAAAAAGATCGGTATATAGGCATATTTTTCAATACCCAGTCTCCGGATTTTTCTGGCCAATCGGGCAAGAGTCTAAGGCAAGCTCTGGCCTATGCGCTTGATAAGTCCCGTTGGACAAATAGAGCCATCAGTCCTATTTCACCCACCTCCTGGGCTTACAACGGTGATGTCAAGAAATACGACTACGATCTCACCCGGGCCAAACAGTTGTTAGAAAAAGTAGAAAAAATACCTCCCAAACTTACCATTTCCGTTTTGCCGTTGTATTTGTCAACTGCCGAAAACATTAAATCTGATTGGGATACCTTGGGCGTGCCTACCCAGATTCAAGTCGTTCCCGAAGTTCCTACAGATTTTTCGATACTCATAATTGCCCAGGCAATTCCCTTAGATCCAGATCAGTACAATCTCTGGCATTCGACTCAAAGCACCAATATCACTCATTTCAACCGGCCCCGGGCTGACAAACTTCTCGAAGACGGCCGTAAAACCACCGACACTTCTAGCCGTAAATCCATCTACGCCGAATTACAGAAATTCATCACCGAAGAAGTCCCTGTCATCTTCCTCTATCACCCCACTTCTTTCACCATCACCAGAAATTAATGCTGCGGGACTAGGATTCGGACCTAGATAGGCAACTCCAAAGGCTGCAGTCCTACCATTAGACGATCCCGCAATATTTGTAGGTGGGCCTGCCCACCAAAAGCTGCTCCATGAGCCGTGTACGAATAGTACAAGAAGGCGAATGGAAAAGCTGGGTGGGCTCGGTGGGAATCGGACCCACAACCGTCTCCTTAAGAGGGAGCTGCTCTACCGTTGAGCTACGAACCCCTGGTGCCCTCGGGGGGAATCGAACCTCCATCTTATCCTTAGAAGGGATTTGCTCTATCCATTGAGCTACGAGGGCTGATCCCTCTCAATTTTACTACACAACCCCTATCCGGTCACTTCGTCCTTCATCATCGTCAAATACTGTACCCAATCGTCGAGGAAGCGCAGGATGATTTTAAAAGGAGCTTCTAGGATGAAATCAAAAGCAAACACCAGCACGTTTAGTTTGCTTAGTCCCTGACTCATTTTGTTGCCCGCAGACAACACTGGCAAGAGCACCATGTCCCACAATGTAGTTCCTGGCCTGCCAGACCGCACTCTGTACACTTGGGCAGATTGACGGATCCGGTAAGCAAAGAAAGCTACTACGCACAAGAAAAACACAAATATTCCCTGACTGGCGATACTAAAGTGCAAAGCTGTGAGCAAGTAAAAAATGCCTCCGAAGATGACTACAAACATCACAGTATACAAAGCCGTAAAGATTAAGTACCAAAAACCAAATTTCTTGGTAGGT
>Ga0209210_1001197_pt1 | contig 22602 bp, 19 predicted proteins | sample RifGroA1_FD_183991 | JGI IMG/M metagenome (GOLD analysis project Ga0209210, IMG submission 183991) | Contaminated groundwater microbial communities from Rifle, Colorado, USA - Rifle Groundwater A1 (SPAdes) (version 2) | ecosystem: Environmental > Aquatic > Deep subsurface > Groundwater >...
CTCCTCGGGCACCAGTAGTAACTTGTTCGGAATTGAAAATATTGTGAATTGATTGCTTGCTATTATTACATGTTATACTTATAATGTTAATTATGATACCAACTACATTAGGCAAACACGGATTATGGAAAATATTGCGTTGGATTGTAATTGCATTGATCGTCTTTCTCTTTTTAATTTATCTACTGAGTCAATTTGTCAACATTGGCTATTTTGCAAATTCTTTGTTTGCAAGCATTACCAATAATTTATCCAGTGGTACTTCATCTGTAAATTCGCAATCTGGTCCCTTTTTGGACATAAAAAATTTCGGCTGTGTTGGCGATGGTTTAACCAATGATACTTCTTGTGCTCAAAAATGGGTTAATGCCGTTGTAAGCAGCGGAACGCCAGGATGGGTTTCTCCCGGACGCTATCGAATTACAGCCCCGATTTTTGTTTCGCTTTCAGATGATGGGTCATTCGCTATTTTCGGTCCGAATAGATCGCCCGGCGGCAAAAATCTGGGGGCTTCATTTATTTTAGATAGCAATCTAACTAATAATAATACAGCTCTGCTGAATATTAACGGTAATCTTCAAAGCAGCCATGTTTCCATTATAGGTGTTGGATTTGCGGGGAAAAACAAGACCGGCTCCGGCATTAAAATCAAAGAAGTTTCTGAACGGGTGACCATTGAGAGAGTTCGAATTACCGGATTTTCTGGTCGAGGTCTTTTGACGGAACAAGTAATAGGCGTGAATATCATTGGATCTCACTTTGAACAGAATGGCATCGGATGGGAATTAGTTTCAACAATGGGGCAGATGGGTGAAGGAACGGTAGTCGGCTCAAAGTTTGTCAATAACACCGTCAGAAATGTATACCTCAACAAAAATTCATCTTTTATAACTTTCATTGGGTGTACCATATATGGCTCAAGCGGTGTAGAGTTAGCGCACCAAGTTTTTAGCATTGGATTTTACCAGTGCAATTTTGAGAGTGGTTCTCCTGGTATTTATGTGGCGCCCGGGAACGAGGTTTCAGGGGTTATTATTGAAGGGAATGCTTTTAATCCATCAGCCGCGAGCGGTAAAACGGCATATGGTATTGATATTGCCGGAGCTATTAATAATTCGCGCATTCAGAATAATTCAGTAAATGGCCAGCCCGTCCCTGGAGGTACAGTCGTGGGTATTAGAATAGAAAAGATGGCAAATACCACAGTTGGTCCTAATCGTTTTGACAACGGGGGGCTTGGCACAATGATAAATTACAGCGGCAGGAATAGCGGTATTTTTGTGAGGGACCATAAGGGTGGCAGCCAGATGGTGCTTTATCAAGACCAAAACAGCGGGTCAACTGTTTTGCGTGGTGGTAATGGAGATTATCTGGCGAGTGGAGCAATCCTTAATTTGAATAATTGGGTGGCTGGGTTGGCAATTATCAGATTTGGGGAGTTTGTCTGCATTGTTGCTGCGAATAATGGTTCGACCGCTCTTTTATTTGATGCTAACAAACGCTGTTCTGCTTCTTTAAACAATTCTGGAACTATAAATATATACTATGATCCTTACGATTTAAGATATGAGATTCAGAATAAGACGGCATCGCCGAAAACTATCAGCGTAGCATTTATCGGCGCTGATTAAATAGCGTTGAATCATTATGTCGCTAATTGAAGTAGAACGACTTAATAAGAGTTATTTTACAGACGGGTGCATTAGCTTGACAAATACCGGTAAGTATTAGAAAATTTAACATACAATGAGAATTGTTTTTTAACAAATGGCGGGAGAAGAGGTGACCAAAATGCCGCCGACCGTCCACATAAGGAAAGAGGCGTTTATTTCACTTATATTTTCTGTCGTTGACATTTTTAAAAGAGAAAGTTTCGGTTTCGTTTTGGGTTATCGCCCCACCAAGAGGCGGAATTATTTTCTAGTGACGGAATTTGTGCCGTTTGCGAACCGGAATGAAAAGCAATATACGGAAGCTACTTGGACGCGGCGGACCAAACAAAGATTCCACAGGTTTCAGGAGTTAATCAGCCAGTTACGCCTCAAGTATTTGGGAGATTTCCACTCTCATCCGGAATTTGGCGGCATGATTTGTTCGCCGGGCTTGAGCGATTATGATAAGGCCGACATGATTAAAAACGGTCACGATTTAGAATTCATTATCAGTATTTCTTCTCGTAGGCGCGGCAAAGCTGTCTGGGAATCAATGCCGGATGGCAGCATTAAAGGATCTTACGATCAATTCAATATCGAGGTTCACGTCTACACGTTGGTTCGTCAGAAAGAAGACAGAGATCCCGAGCCGGAAAGGCTGCAGATAGTGGCGCCGGAGGCGATTAAAACGCTAAACAGGATGCATTCAAGGCAATAACCCCGATAAATGGGGTTTTTCTTTTAGGCGCTTGACAAGATTGCCATATAAGATTATACTGGTAGAGTCAGGTTCAGTCATGATTTTTTGGTCCGCCGGAGTGCGGACTAATTTATTAAAAAATATGGATTTAAAACAATTTGCTTCGGCACTAAGTCAAATTTCAGAGGAAAAAGGCATTTCGCAGGAGAAAGTCCTTGAGACCATTGAAATGGCTTTGGCCGCGGCTTACAAAAAAGAATACGGAGAAAAGGGCCAGATTATCAGGGCTCAATTCAACCCTAAAACCGGGGAAGTTAAGTTTTTCCAAATTAAAATTGTTGTTGACGAGTCAATGTTAAAGCCGGAAGAAGAGGAAGAGGTGGTCCCGACGCCTTCGGGTCGGGACTCCGACCGTAGCGTCGGAGTTGAACCGGAGACCGAGGAGGGCGAGAAGAAAATTCGCTTCAATGAAGAGCGTCATATTATGCTTGATGAGGCAAAAAAAATAAATAAAGATACCACGATCGGCGGCGAACTTGAATTTGCGCTGGAGACCCGGGAAGATTTCGGCCGCATCGCCGCTCAAACCGCTAAGCAAGTTATTATCCAGAGAATTCGCGAAGCCGAGCGCGAAGCCGTTTGGAACGAGTACAAAGATAAAGAAGGCGAACTTATAAGCGGCATAATCCAGCGGATTGAGCAAAATAATATTTTTATTGATTTAGGAAAGACCATTGCCGTTTTTCCGAAAGAGGAACAAGTGTATTCGGAGCGGTATTATTCCGGCGCCAGAATGAAGTTTTATATTTTAGCGGTTAATGTTGATTCTAAAGGACCGAGCATTGTTTTATCGCGGTCTCATCCTAAGATGATTTCACGGCTTTTTGAACTTGAGGTTCCGGAAATAGGGGCCGGAACGGTTGAGATTAAATCAATCGCCCGCGAAGCCGGCAGCCGCACTAAAATTGCCGTTTTCTCTAACGAAGAAGGCATTGATCCGGTCGGTTCCTGTGTTGGCCAAAAGGGGACGAGAGTGATGGCGGTTATTTCGGAAATCGGCGGCGAAAAAATTGACATCATTGAATGGTCGGAAGAGTCCGAGACCTTCGTTTCAAACGCCATGTCGCCGGCCAAAGTTACCGGGGTTAAAATTTTACCTCGGCGCATCGCCAAGGTTTACGTTCCAGAAAATCAGCTGTCTTTGGCTATCGGAAAAAATGGCCAAAATGTCAGATTAGCGGCAAAGTTAACCGGCTGGAAAATAGACGTTATCGGCGCCGTTTTAACGGCTGAAGGCGTTAAGGAGGAATCAAAGCTGGAAGATTTAGAGGGCGTCGGTGAAAAAACGGCCGGCGCGCTTCGCGACGCCGGATTTAACACGCCGGAAGATATTTTAAATTCTTCGGTTGATAAATTAACCGAAGTTGAAGGAATAGGCGGAAAAACCGCGGAAAAAATTTTCAAATCGGCGCAAAAACTATTAAATAAAAAACCTGAACCGGAAATCATTGCTGCAGCAGAATCCGAATCAAAGGAAGAATTAGTTGAAGAAAAAGCCGAGGCAATTTCCTAATTCAAGATATTCGTTATTATTTTTATCATCGCGTCTTTTTCTTTCGGGTTGCTCTCGGCGATAAGAAGAGCCAATAATACCAGAGTATTGTTGTCTATTTTATTCTTTTTGTCATTGCCATATAGATAGTTGTTTTTACTGAGAAAATAAACAAACAAAAATGCGCCGATGCGCTTATTACCGTCGGAAAACGGATGGTCTTTTATTATCAAATATAAAAAATGGGACGCTTTTTGCCCAATGGTATCGTAAAGCTCTTTGCCGTCAAACGTTTGGTAAATGTTTTTTATAACTCCTTCAAACATTTTGCTTCTCTGTAAACCGAATAAACTATCTGCGGCTTTTCCCCTGATAAGTCCCGCTCTGACATTCTTGATAATTTCAACGCAATCTTCGTATTTTAAAACAAATCTTGTCGGCGTACCTTTCGGTTCCGTCAATGTTCCGGCATCATACTTCTCAAGAAGCGATAGCGCCTTTGAATATTCTGACAGCAAATCTAAAATTTCTTTTTTTTGGGTCATCTACCAATTTTACCTTATTTCTGATAATATAAAAATATCATGTTAATTCCAATTGTAGTTGAAAAATCTTCTTCGGGCGAAAGAGCTTACGATATTTATTCGCGGCTTTTGAAAGAGCGGATAGTTTTTGTCACCGGACCCATTAATGACGCCGTAGCCAATACGGTTATCGCTCAACTGATTTACCTTGAAAACGAAGATCCTAAAAAAGACATTTATCTTTACATAAATTCTCCGGGCGGCGCTGTAACCTCGGCTCTGGCGATTTATGATACCATGCAATTTGTTAAGCCAGATGTGTCAACGATTTGCGTCGGCATGGCCGCCTCCGGCGCCGCTTTAATTCTTGCCGGCGGTGAAGAAGGCAAAAGGTATTCTCTTCCCAACGCCGAAATTTTGCTTCATCAGGTAATGGGCGGAGTTGAAGGGCAAGCAGTGGAAGTGGAAATCGCCGCGCGCCATATTATCAGGATAAAAGACAGAATCAACCAAATTATCGCCAAACACACGGGCCAATCTCTTAAAAAAATAGAAAAAGACACTGACCGCGATTTTTATATGACTCCCGAAGAAGCTAAATCCTACGGCGTAATTGATAAAATAGTCAAAACAGCGAAGTAAAAACAAAAAAATAAAGAAAAATAAAATTCCTTAGCCCCACCCCGCCTGCGGCGGGGCGGCTCGCCCCCGCCTAGAATTTTATTTTTCTTTATTTTTTTTGTTTTCTGTTGTGGATAGTTTATTTTGCGGTTTTGTTGTAAAATTGTCCCATGGAAGGAAGAGAGTTTTTAAATGTAGAAAAGATTGTCGGAGAGCTTAATATCGCGCCAAACGAAATCGTTGCCGATTTTGGCGCCGGGCACGGATTTTTTACCATTGCTTTTGCCAAAAGAGTCGGGCCGTCCGGCCAGGTTTTTGCTATTGATGTTTTATCAACCGCTCTGGAATCAATCAGATCGCAGGCAAAAATTGAAGGGCTTTTTAATATAAAAATTATTCGGGGTAATCTGGAAAAGCCAGGCGGATCAAATTTACCGGCGGACAGCTGCGATTTAGTTTTAATCGCCAATGTTTTGTTCCAGGTGCCTGATAAGCCGTCGCTAATTAATGAAGCCAAAAGGGTTTTAAAAGAAGGCGGCCGCTTGGCCGTGATTGAGTGGAAGCCCTATATTGCCGTTGGCCCCGTAAAAACATCGCGCCTGTCGGAAGCCGAATTAAAACAATTGATTTTATCAAAAGGGTTTTCCGAATTCGGAGCTGTTAACGCCGGCTCCCACCATTACGGATTTGTCTTCCAAAAACAGTAGTTTTTGAATTTACAATTCTCAATTTACAATTTACAATAAATTTTCAATGAATCAATGTTTCAAACAGTTTGAAAATTAAAAATTAAATCATTGATTGAAAATTGAAAATTAGAAATTGAAAATTAATTTAAGTTAAATTTTATGATGATAGGCACATACCAAATTACTCGCGGTACGCTGATAATAATTGGTGCTATTGTTGTAATTATTTTGCTTCTCGCGTCGGTTTTTTTCGGTTTTATTCCCGGTTCGCGCCCGGCCGGCCAAACACCGGTTACTTTGGAATTCTGGGGCCTCTATGATGATTTATCGGTGTGGCAAAAAATTTTTAACGATTTTAAAAAAGAAAATTCCAATATTTTTTTCAACTATGTGCAAATGAATCCCGAGACCTATGAAAGAGATCTTTTAGAAGCACTGGCTTCGGGTAAACGCCCCGACATCATAATGTTTCATTCTTCGTGGCTGCCAAAACACGGCAATAAAGTTTCGCCCTTGCCCCAAACGATGATGAGCTTAAGAGATTTTCAGGATACGTTTATTGACATTGCCACAACCGACTTTATAGCTAAAAACCAGATATATGCTTTGCCGGTTTGGACCGATGCCTTGGCGATGATTTACAATAAAGACCTGTTTAACACGGCAGCCGTTGCCGCGCCGCCGAAAAATTGGGATGAATTTGTTAAGGTTGCCGCCAAACTTTCTAAAAAAGACAAATTCGGCAATCTGACGAAATCGGGAGCGGCAATCGGAGCGGCGGGCAATGTCAATAATAGCGCCGATATTTTAAGTTTATTAATGCTTCAGAGCGGAGCTAAAATGATAAGCGATGACGGCAAGGCCGCGACTTTTGACAGTTCAATTTTGGCGGACGGTTCAATTTACAGCCCCGGCGAATCGGCTTTGCGGTTCTACACCGATTTTAGCAGCCCCAAATCCGGCGCTTACTGCTGGAACGATAAATTACCCAATTCTTTTGACGCGTTTGCTTCCGGCCAAACCGCCATCATTTTTGATTATGCCTTAAATATTAATCAACTGAAGCAAAAATCGCCGAATCTGCGTTTTGGAGTGGCGCCAATGCCACAGTTAAAAGGAGCTTCTAAAAGCGTAAATTACGGAGATTTTTGGGGTTATAGCGTTTCCTTGGCGTCGCAAAATTCTGAGGTCGCTTGGAAATTTTTAGTGTTTTTGACTACTCGCGATATCAATAAGTATTTTTCCGAAAAAGTTTTAAGGCCGGCGGCGCGGCGCGACGTGTTGGCCGAAGAGATATCATCTCCGGATTTGGGAGTTTTTGCCGAGACGGTTTTATCGGCGACTAATTGGTATCGGGTTGATCCGGCTGAAGTTGAAAAGATTTTTAAAGAAATGATTAATTCGGTGGTTTTAACCGGCGCCAAGCCCTCGGAAGCGATTTCCGACGCGGCGGCAAGAGTTACGGCTTTAATGAGACGGTAAATCAACGAATAATGAAATGAAAAACCAAAAAATAAAGAAAAATAAAATTCTAGGCGGGGGCGAGCCGAATTTGCGAAGCAAATTTGGGGCTAAGGAATTTTATTTTTCTTTATTTTTTGGTTTTTTTCTTATCGCTTTCTTATTGCTTACCGCCGTCCCGGTATCAGCGCAGGTTATAGGAAATTTTGATTTTCTAAAAGGCATTGTGCCTTGTGGCACAAGCTACGCTTCTGCTCCCTGCACGGTTTGCCATTTTTATGAGTTGCTACAGAACATTATCAATTTTCTGCTTTTAACAAGCACTTCTCTGGTAACTTTGATGGCGATATACATCGGCTTTCTTTTTCTTTTTTCTGGCGGTTCACAAAAAAACATTACCGATGCTAAAAGCAAATTGTGGCTTTTGGTCTGGGGCCTGGTCTGGGTTTTGGGTTCCTGGCTGGTGTTAAACACCATTATCAACTTTTTCACTGTTATCGGAAAATCTAGCGAATTTCCATTGCCTTGGAATCAAATTAGTTGTTAAGTAGATATTTTATGAGTTATAATTTATTTATGAAAACTTTTTTGCTTTTTTTCTTATTTTTTGCTATAATAGCCAATGCAACAATAGCGCAAGGTATTACCATTCCTAATCCTTTGGGAAGTGGAGGCAGCGATATTCCCACTCTAATCGGCACTATTGCCACCTGGCTTTTGGGAATCGGTACCGTTCTTGCGACTATCGTGGTTCTTTGGGCGGCTTTTCTTTTTATGACCTCCGGTGGCAGTCAGACAAGAGTAACCTTGGCGCGGCAAACTTTGTGGTATGCTATAATAGGTTTAGCGGTTTTGATGCTTGCCGACGGCGTGGCGCTTCTCATTCAAAATTTCTTAAAAGGCAATTTTTAATCTAAGGTCGATAAAAATTAATAATCCCGACGTAAAAGTCGGGACTCCGACCGAAGCGTCGGAGTTAATCATTAAATAATTTATGAAAAAAATTAATACGTTCGACAAGCTCAGTATTGGTAAATATGCTGTCGGAGCGGCTTTGGGAATTTCTTTGCTGTTGCCGTTTTTAGCAATGGCACAGCTTCCCGGGCCGATTATTACCAGCCCAAGCGATATTTCCAGAATAGTACGCGCTGTTTTTGACTGGCTAGCCGGCATCATCCTTGTTATTTCCCTGATTATGATTTTTTACGCGGCGATTTTGTATATGACGGCGGGCGCTTCCGAAACCACTTTGGCCAAATCAAAAACCGTTTTGATTTACGCTATTGTCGGTTTGGCAGTGGCTATCTTGGCTTACTCATTCAGGCCGTTTCTTGAGACATTCTTCAGAGGAGCGTTTTAATAAGCTTAATAATCCAAAAATCCCCCCGCAGTTGCGGGGGATTTTTTGGTTTACAAAATCTCGAAAAACTTGTATAATAATACTTTAAACTCGGGCAGGTGGTGAAACTGGCAGACACGTAGCGTTTAGGGCGCTATGCCGCAAGGCGTGGGAGTTCAACTCTCCCCCTGCCCATATTTATTCCTCGTGATGTTTTATTTCTATTTTTTTAGTTTTGATCTTTTCGGATTTGGGGAGTTTGATTGTCAATACCCCGTTTTTTAAAGTAGCCAGAGATTTATCGGTTTGAACGTCAACGGGCAAAATGATGGAGCGGGAAAACGGGCCCCAGTAGCATTCCTGGTAAAAATAATCGTCTTTTGCCAAACTGTCGTCGCTTTCTCGGCGGCCGCGGATTGTTACCATGTCATTGGTAATGGCGATATCCAAATCTTCGGGCTTAACGCCGGCAATGGTTGATTTGATGACTATATCGGCCGATGTTTGAAACACGTCAATGGAAAGTTGGCCTTCGGTTTCGCTTGGCGACCAGTTTTGTTCTTTTGGTTCCGGCATAATTTTATTTTCGTCTTTTTCTCGGCTTAAGGGGCCGGTTAATTTTTCTAAAAACGACATATTTAAAATTTTATTTTCTTCTCATCTAAATTATACTTTTTATTCTATTGCCGTGTCAACAACCGCTTGTTGATAAACTTTGTAGTGTTTCAACCGGTTAAAAAGATAAATCACTAAAATGGCGGCGGCGCCCAAAATGATTCCGGTTAAAATCAATGGGAACGCCTCCCCATTTTTTATTATAAGAAAATTATAAATTCCATGGAGAGAGGTTGCCAAAAACAGACCTTTTAAAATTAAAACCCAGTTTTTTTCTATAAAATAAAACTTGGCGAAATAATAACCGGCAATGCCGGAGGACAAGCCATGTAATGCTACGGCGCTTATAAAACGCATCGACATAAAGTTGAACGCGGCGCCGAGATACCCGGACGATCCTACCGGAATAAATGAAAAAATAGCGAAAACATTCTCAATGGCCGCAAAACCTAAGGCGGCAACAATAACATAGATCATACCGTCAACCGGCTCGTCTAAAACCGGATTTTTATTCAAAGCCAAATGAACCACGCCATATTTAGCCGTTTCTTCAACCAGAGGCGCAATAATGAATATCAGCGCGCCGTTTCCCCATAAGTTTCCTGCCATTTCCAAAAAAATAACGAGAGGCGCCAAAGCGACACCCAAAACAAAAATTGTAAAGAGCCAATATTTTGGTTCCGGGTGCAAATCCTCTTTCAGATAAAAAAACAGCCATATTAAACTCGGCAAAATAGCAAGAATCAGCACCGGCATTAAAGAATAAATGTTTTTCATTTTAATCCGGCCAGCTCTCTATTAATAGTAATTTTTTTTTATTAAACGCACTCCATATTTCTTCTGTGATAAACGGCAAGAATGGGTGAAGTAATTTTAAGAGTCCCAAATGAACTTTTAAAAGGACATTTTGAGTTGATTTAGCTAGCTCCGACGCTTCGGTCGGAGCTCCGACTTCTTCAGAACGTCGGAGTTGATGCTTAGCGGTTTCAATATAAATATCGGCATATTCGTGCCAGAAAAAATCATATAATTTATGAAGCGCATGTCCGAATTCATATTTATCAATCAAACCGCTAACTTCTTTGGTTGCTTTTTTAAGACCATTTAAAATTTTCTTATCCGCAGTAGTTAGTTTGGAACTTGGAACTTGGAACTTGGTATTTTTTTGAAAATTGAAAATTGAAAATTGAGAATTGCCGATTTGTCCCAAGACAAATCGGGATGCGTTCCATATTTTATTACAGAACTTTTTGCCGGCTAAAACGTGTTCTTCGGACCAATGGATATCTTGATTTCCCAAGGATTGCCAAATCAAGCCGAAGCGAAGCGCGTCGGCTCCATATTTTTCAATAAGTTCTAAAGGATCAATTCCGGTGCCGAGTGATTTAGACATTCTTTTTCCTTCTTTTGTGAGAATGGTACCATGAATAATGATATCGGAAAAAGGGATTTTATTTGTGAATTCCAATCCGGAAAAAATCATTCGGGAAACCCAAAGATTTATGATGTCTCTGGCGGTAGAAAGCACTTGGGTCGGGTAAAAATTTTTCATATCGGCGGTTTTTTGGGGCCAGCCTAGCGTTGCAAATGGCCATAAAGCGGACGAAAACCAGGTGTCTAAAACATCCGTTTCTCCCTCAATGGGGATTTTATGCCCCCACCAGATTTGGCGCGACACATTCCAATCGCGGACGTTATTTAGCCAATTAAAATAGATTTTTTCCCATTGTTTCGGATAAAATTTTATTTTCCCTGATTTTACGGCTTTAATCGCTTTTTTAGCTAGCTCATCCATTTTTAAAAACCACTGTAGAGACGGCAGCGGTTCAATGACACTGCCGCAACGATAGCAAAGAGCGACATTATGGTTGTAATCTTCTATTTTTTCTATTAAATCCTCTTGGTGTAATTTTTTTACTACCAACTCGCGGCATTCGGCGGTTTTTTTGCCGGAACAAAGTGTTCCCGCCTCTTCAGTCATTTTTCCGAGCGGCCCAATAATTTTGTATATAGAAAGGTGATTTTTCTCTCCAATGCGAGCATCTAAAAGATCGTGCGCCGGAGTTACTTTTACCGCTCCGGTGCCAAACGTCATGTCAATTTCATCATCTGCGATGATTGGAATTTTCCGATTTTTAATTGGCAAGATAAGATTTTTGCCGATTATATTTTTATATCGCCTGTCTTTTGGATTGACTGCCACGGCAGAATCACCGAGCATCGTTTCTGGGCGAGTTGTAGCGACAACAATATATTTTCTGTTGTTATCTAAAAGCGGATAGCGTATGAAGTACAGTTTTGTTTTTTCTTCCCGATACTCTATTTCTAAATCAGAAATGCTCGTTTGGTCTTTTATGCACCAATTAATAACTCTTTCAGCTTTATATAACAGTCCTTTTTTATAGTAATGAAGAAATGCCTCGCTGACCGATTTTTGATATTCGGCATCCATGGTAAAGCGAGTCCGCGAGAAATCCATAGAAGAACCGAGTTTTTTGAACTGTTCAAGAATTATATTGCCGTATTTTTCTTTCCATTTCCAAACTTTTTCTAAAAATTTTTCTCTACCAAAATCGTGTCGAGACAATCCTTGTTTTTTTAATTCTCTTTCAATGACGTTTTGGGTGGCGATGCCGGCATGATCCGTTCCCGGGAGCCAAAGGGCTCTATATCCTTCCATTCTTTTTTTTCGGATTATAATGTCCTGAATCGCGGCGTTCAGGGCGTGGCCCATATGAAGCGAACCCGTGACGTTTGGTGGAGGAACGACGATAGTGAAAGATCTTTTTTTTCTTTTGGGCAGGTTATCGGGATTAAAAAAGCCCGACTTTTCCCAAATCTGATAAATTTTGTCTTCAGTTTCTTTTGGATTGTAAGGAGTATTAAATATTTCTAGCATTCGTTTATTCGTAGAAGATTAGTTATTCGTTGATTACAGTCTAAGATTAGCATTTGCTTCAATTTTTTTCCAAGAATTTTTTGATGGCTTATTGGCAAGATAATTAAAATATCCGGCGGCGGCGATCATTGAGGCGTTATCAGTAGTGTAAGAAAGTTCCGGAGCAAAAAAAGGAATTTTATATGGCGCGATTTTTAAAGCCATTGCTTCGCGCAATTTTTTATTAGCCGAAACGCCGCCGGCAATCATTACTGATTTCGGATTATAATTTTTTACCGCTTTTAAAGTTTTAGAAATTAAAACATCGACTATTGCCTGTTGAATCTCGTTTGCTAAGATTGTTTGAATTTCATTTTTATTACAATGTTTTAAAACATTGTAACGAGCGGCATACAAATATAAAACCGCGGTTTTAAGCCCGGAAAAACTGAAATTATAATCATTGGAATTAATCATTGGGCGCGGTAATTCAATCTGCCGATTGGTCTGTTCAGTATGAACGCACTTCTGTCCTATAGGCAACATATACGTTCTCAGAAATTCATCTTTTTCCCATTTATCAACAAGCCGAGAAATGGCGGGTCCGCCGGGGAATCCCAATCCCAAAATCCGCGCGGTTTTATCAAAACACTCGCCGGCGGCATCATCTAATGTCTCGCCAATAATTTTATATTTTCCATAATTCTTCATTAACACTAATTCCGTATGCCCGCCGGAAACAATAAGAACCAAAGCAGGGAATAAGAATTTAGTATTTAGTATTTGGTATTTAGTATTTGGTAATTGTGATTTTTTTGAAAATTGAAAATTGGAAATTGAAAATTCTCTAACTGGCGGTAGCCAGTTAGAGAAAATGTGTCCTTCGATGTGATTAACTCCGATGATCGGCTTATTCCATTTATAAGCCAGGGCGCGGGCAAAATTAACGCCGACCAGAAGCGATGGCAAAAGTCCCGGCCCTCGCGTAACGGCAATTAAATCTATTTCATCGCTATTGATGTCGGACATCAATAATGCAGTTTTGACGGTGGGGCTAATTTTTTCTAAGTGAGCGCGACTAGCAAGATTGGGAACAATGCCTCCAAATTTTTTATGAATAGCCACTTGAGAATAAGAAATATTTGATAAAACTGAAAAGTGCGGTCTCTTTAAACCGCCCTCCGCTTTTATTACAGCCGCCGCCGTATCGTCGCAAGATGTCTCAATCCCCAAAATATGCATATTTACTAATTTATCAGGTTAAATATTATTATTCAAATACTCTAATTTACTCTCATTTTTGTATTTTTGTAAATCAGCAACGATCGTTGGAATACTACGAAAAATTAATTATCAATTTAAAGGCCTTATTAATAAATAATAAGGCCTGTGTAAGTGTGATATTATAAAAGATTAGTGTTATAAACGTCGCTATAGCGTTCCTTAAGCTGAACCATAAAAACGTCGGCAGAAATCGACTGACCAGTCGCGATTTTGACAAGTTCTTGCGTCTTATACAAACTGCCATGGCTGTGAATTTTTTCCAAAAGCCACTTGCGAAAGGCATGACAACTGCCGCCGTTTTCAAACATAGAGCTCCATGGGATTTCATTTTCTATTTCTTTGTAAAGCTGGGCGGAAATGATATTTCCTAAAGTGTAAGTCGGGAAATAACAGATTAAGCCACAAGACCAGTGAACATCCTGCAAAATGCCGCGCCGATCATCGGGGACTTCAATGCCGAAATATTTTTTAAATAGCTCGTTCCAAAATGCCGGCAGATCATCTATTGCGCATGCGTTGTCTATCATCGCCTTCTCAATATCTTTTCGCAGAAGAATATGCAGATTATAGGTTAAGGGGTTGCTGTCAGTGCGGATAAATCCGATATTCGCGCGATTAACGGCACGGTAAAAAGCTTTATCCGTCACGCCGCTAAGTTGCTTTGGGAAAGTAGAATAAAGCTTCCGGAAGAAAATCGCCCAAAACGGGTAGCTTCGGCCAAGCCAGGCCTCCCAAAATCGCGATTGTGATTCATGAACGCTTAAGCTGCAGGCGGCGCCAATCGGCTGATATGCAAATTCTTGAGGCAAGCCCTGCTCATAAAGCGCGTGGCCGGCTTCATGGATTGCCGAAAAAAGCGCATCTATTAAATTATTTTCGTCGTAGCGGGTAGTGATGCGCGGCGACCCGTAAGCCGGAGAACAGGTGAACGGATGAGTTGAGGTGTCTATTCGGCACCTATTCCAGTCAAGGCCCATTGCCGTAATAATTTCACGGGAGAATTTCTCTTGAAATTCCTTCGGATAATGCTTGGAAAGAAAAGAGTCATTCGGCGGCTCAAACAACATTACTGTCTTAACAAGAGGCGGCAGTTCTGCGCGCAACTTGTCAAAAATAGCATCAACTTCGGCAAGAGAAATGCCGTCTTCGTATTCAAAGAAAAGCGCTTCGTATGGGCTTGTGCCGATACCTGCGGCCATATAAGCCGCGGCTTTTTCCCGACTAAGGGAAATAATTTTTGCAAGCGCCGGAGCAAAATCATTAAAGGAATTTTTTTCTCTGGCTTCTTGCCAGATTTTGCTCGCGAGCGATGTTTCTTTCGCCAATGCGACTACTAAATCGGCAGGCAAAGCTTTGGCTAGCTTAACGGCACGCATCGCTTCACAAATATTGGCTCGTTCATAGATACTAAGATGAAAGTTGCCTTTAAAATCTAACAATACAAGATCAGATAAAATATCGAAAAGGCGATCGTCAGTTATTTTCTGATGAATCATTTCAGCTAACATTGCCATTTGTTCAGCGCGGGTTTCACTTTCGCCCTTGGGCATAAATGTTTCCCGATCCCAATCAAGCAAATCGGTTGTGTGCCCAAGCAATGTTATTGATTTCCACATTTTAAGGAACTTATCGTAAAGCTCTTCTTTTGTCATTTCTGCCTCTGGTTATATTTTCAAAAAACTGGTAGCGCCAGCGGGATTTGAACCCGCGTACTCAGCTTGAAAAGCTGATGTCCTAGGCCGGGCTAGACGATGGCGCCAAGTTATCACATTCTATCTTATTTTTTTTATTTTGACAAACGGTCAATTTCGGGGTTACATAAAGGTAAAAGTTGTTTGAAAATTAAATGCGAGGGTTAAAAATGGACTGGACATACATATGGATAGGAATAAAAAAATTTATTCCCGCGTCAAATTATATATCGGCTGTTGAAGTTGCCAAACGGCTGCAAAGCGAAGGTTTTACGCCGATTATTAATTTGTTAGGCGAACATTACACCAATCCAAAAAAGGTTGAGCGAACGTTCAAGCAGTATCTTTATCTGGTTGATGCGCTTTGCGAGGCAGGAATTAAAGGTAAAATTTCCGTAAAGCCAACTCAACTTGGTCTGGCCATTTCAAAAGAAATTTATTTTAATTTAATTTGGCGGCTTTCAAGGCGCGCCCATAATCAAAAAATACCGCTTGAGATAGACATGGAAAGCGTTAAATATCTTGATGATACTTTAGAGGTGTTTCAAAAAATTCCCGGAGAATATGGCATCAGGCAAGCGATTCAAACCTATCTGAAGCGAAGTAAAAAAGATATTAAGGAGTTTATCAGTTGCCGCCGTAAAGTTCGTTTAGTAAAAGGCGCTTACGCCGAAGGCGATTTAGGTAAATCAGAAACACGGGGACAGATGAAAATTTTAGCGGAACAATTTTTAATTCACGGCAATGAACCGGCAATCGCTACCATAAAAGATGAAGAATTAATTAATGATATTTTTAAATTTGCGAGCGAGCGCGGTATATCAAAAAATCATTTTATTATCCAAACGCTTTACGGCGTTAGAGACGGCTTGAAGCATAAATGGCGCGATAATGGTTTTCGAGTGGAAGTTTATGTGCCGGTCGGGCCATGGCACAAAGCGTTGCCATATATTTGGCGCCGGGTTAAAGAGATTTTAAAAATTCAAGCTTGACAAATTTTTTAACTTATCCATATACTCTAAACATTGGATTAGGTTCGTTAACAATAAGTAAACGCTTACAACGAGGGAGTCAGAAATGTCTGAAAAGTTGATCGGGGGTATCTTAAGCCGAGTTCAGGTTGATCTTCCTTCGGATTTGTCTTGGGAAGGCACAATGGATGAATATTTTGGAAAAATCATTGAACATCCGCGCACGGTAGAGACCGCTCACCAGCGGCTGTTTCACTCGATTGAGTACTACGGCACTACTCGTTATCGCAGGCATCGCGAAGAGGTTATTCGTTGGAATATTTTTGATGATCCATTTGACCCGGATCATCGCCACGCAGTGTATGGCAATAATGTTGATGTTGCTGTTATGAAATTCGTTAACGTGCTGCAGGCGGCGGCGCTCGGGCTTGGCCAGGAGCACCGGATGTATCTCCTACACGGGCCTATCGGCACCGCCAAAAGCACCATTGCCGAGCTCTTAGCTAAGGGGCTTGCCGATTATACCAAACGGCCGGAAGGCCAGCTATTTGCGCCCTTCTGGGTTGTTGAACCAAATGATGAAGAAGGCCTTGAGGTTCTTGGAACGATTACCAGAAAGTTTGAGCGAGCAAGATTAGATTGCCCGCTGCATGAGGAGCCGCTTGCGGTTTTCCCCCAGGAAATCCGCGGAGCAATTCTTGAAGTGCTTTCTTCAGAAGTGAATAGGAAGCTCTCGGAAAGCGCGAAAGTGGAATTAACGGTAAATACTCACGCTTGTCCGCCATGCGCGGCGATTTTTAACAAGCTGATGCGCCGCTATTCCAATAATTGGCGCCAAGTCGTGGAGAAACATTTAAGGGTGAAACGCATTGTTCTCTCTAAACCGGAACGGCTTGGTATTGTAGTTGTCCGTCCTAAGTCGGAAAAAGATCAGGATGTGGCCGAATTTTTGGGCGAACATGATTTTTCAAAACTCGGCAATTACGGCTCCTTGACCGACCCGCGAACTTTCGATTTTTCCGGTTATTACGAAGCCGCGAACCGCGGATTCTTCTATTGGGAAGAAGGCCTGAAGTTTGCCCTTTCTTTCCTTTATGATCTTCTGGGCGCTTCGCAGGAACATCGCGTTCAGCCGAAAGGATTTATGGAAGTGGAAATTGACGAGGTATTGCTCGGTTCAACCAACGAACCGGAGTATAAAGCGTTCAAAGAAAACGAAAAGATGCAGGCCTTAAGGGACAGAATCATTAAAGTTGATATTCCTTATATTTTGGAGGTAAAGAATGAAGTAAAGGTTTACAACAAATTCTTTAACGAGAAGCGCCGCGGCGGAAAACATTTGGCGCCTCATACGATTCAAGTCGCATCTTTCTGGGTTCTTCTTACCAGGGTGGAAGATCCAAAGAAGGGGAATCTTGACAGGGTAGGGAAAGTAAAACTTTATGATGGGCAAACCGTCCCCGGTTTCAATGAGGACTCAATTAAAGAACTTATGCTTGAATCCGAATATGAAGGAATGAACGGAATTTCTCCCCGATATATTCATGATAAAATTTCCGCCGCTTTTATGGCGGTTGACAATAAGAATTGTGTCAACTTCTTCGCGGTTTTACGCGAACTTAAAGAAGGTCTTAGAACTCATCCTCACATTAAATCAAAAGAGATTAAAGAAAAATACGATGGTCTTATTGCTAAAGCCGAAGAAGAGCTTAAATCGCTCTTAAAAGATGATCTTTACAGCGCAATTGTCGGCGACGAAAATGCCATTAAGGAATTGTTCGGCAAGTATATCGACCACTTGACCGCGTGGGCAAGCAAAGAAAAGATAAAGAACCCGGTTACGGGCGAAGATGAAGAGCATGACGAGGACTTTATGCGCGCTATTGAAGATATGATTGAAATTAGCGATCATGAAGATTTTCGCCAGAAAATCGTTAACGCGATGCAAAAGCGCGCCGTCCAGCGCGAACGCGATAAGAATGTTCAGCCGTTTACTTATAAGACGGATGAACGTCTTAACAAGGCGTTGCAGCTTTATCTTTTTGAACAAGAAAAGGATAAAATCAATTGGGAAGCGCTTATTTCAAGGAAATCTATTGATCAGGAAGGACAGCGGCGAATTGATACGATTAAAGAGCGTTTAATTACTCATCTTGGCTATTGCAATATTTGCGCCGCGGAAGTAATGACGTATGTGGCGAGCATTTTCAAGCGCGGAGATCGCGACAAAAAAGGCAATAAATAATCATAAAAAATGAATCCAGATTAATAAACTGGATTTTTTATTTTAGGCGTGTTTCAATATCGCTATGAACTTTGACATTTATATAGAAGGAGTGTTCCCGTGGCACTTTCAAGGACTGGAAGCATTAAAATAGATGAGGAAGAATACACTGCGATTATTAAAGGCAAAATTAGGCAGGATTTGCAGCGTTATCTTGGCACCGGGGATGTGACTATCGGAAATAAAGATGGAGAAGGATTTATCTCTATCGCGGTTGATGAAATTGAAATTCCCACATGGCGGTTTGGTTTCCCTTCGCAGGAAGGAGTGGCGCAGGGCGAAGGAGAGCCCGGCGATGATTTGGGGCCGGCGGATGAGGGCGACGAACCGTGTAAGGGCGCCGGGCAAGGGCACGGCCGGCGCAAAGTCGTTATTGATTTAACGCCCGAAGAATTCGCGCATTATTTTGAAGAAATGCTTGAACTTCCTCGTATTCAGCCAAAGGGCGATCGCACCGTTTTTGAAGAGCGCGAAAAATACAATACGCTTTCACGCAAGGGTCCGCGCTCTCTTCTTCATCTTAAGAGAACATTTTTTGAGGCAGTAAAAAGGGCAATTGCTTTAGGTGAATTTCGTCCTCCGGATAAAACCATAATTGTTCCACAAAATGACGATTTGTGGTTCACGTCTTTTGACGTAATAAAAGAGCCAAAAAATAATGCCGTGATTTTTTTCGCGCGCGATGTTTCCGGCTCAATGGGGCCGGCGGAGCGCAAGGTCGTAAGTTATCTTTGTGATCTTTGCGAATTTTGGCTCGCGCAAAATTATGATCGGCTTGAAAAAGTCTATATCATCCATGATGATCAGGCGGCGCGTGTATCTCGCGACGAATTTTTCACCGTTAATTGGGGCGGCGGGACAACTTGTTCCGTTGCGCTTAAAAAAACCCATGAGATTATTGATGCGGAATTTCCGGTTTCACAATGGAATATTTACGTGGTTTATCTTTCCGATGGGTTTAATTGGTCCACGGACGATGAAATCTTTCTAAATTTGCTTGGCGAAAAAATTTTTCCGATTGTTAACCAGTTTAATTACGCGCAGATCGCGATGCATCGTTCTTGGTGGCCGGCCTACGGCAAATCCGGCGCCCAAACCTTTTCTGCGCCGGGATCGCTCGGCCAGAAAATTTTGACGCGTTTTCCAAGCGTGGAAAATCTTGCTTACGCCGAAGTTAAGACGGGCGATTTCTCGTCCGCGGTTGACGCCATTAAACGTTTCTTTAAAAAAGGGACATAAGGAGGCGGCCCATGACGGATGAGCTTCGTTTTTCAACCGAGCTTAAACTTTGGAAATACAAGATTGAAAGGATTGCAAGGCGCTTTGGGCTTGATTTTTATCCGATTATGTACGTTATAGTAACGCCTCAAGAAATGAGCGAAATTGTCGCGCGCAACGGATTTCCCACCACGCCGCATCACTGGCGTTATGGCCAAGAATCATTATGGTGGAAAAAGCGGTTTCGTTTCGGGTTGGGACGCATTTACGAGTTGGTGTTGAACACTGTTCCCGCATATGCTTATCTCTTACAGCTTAACGATATTATCACCCAAAAATCGGTTATGGCCCATGTTTGCGGCCATGTTGATATTGATAAAAATAACTCATATTTTCGCCCTACAAATCGCAATATGGTAAATGCCATGGCTTCGGACGCGCTTCGCGTTGAGCGAATGTTTGAACTTGCGGGCCGCGAGAAGGTGAAAGAATTTTATGACTTTATTCTTTCTTTTGAATGGTTTATTGATCAGAATTCTCTTTATATAAAACGCCGGCCTTCTCTTAAAAGCGAGGAAGAGCGGATAAAAGATTGGGAAGAAAGAAAAATTCCAAAACGAATTGAGCCGCGAGAAGAATTGCCCGGCTATATGGATGAATTTTTAAATCCTCCCGAATGGATTGAGGGAGAGCGTGTCCGCCTTGACGAAGAGCTTGCGAAGGAAGCGGATATTGAGAGAGGAGCGATTATTCCTCCGGAACCGACAAAAGATATTATGGGATTTTTTATGCGCTACGCGCCTCTTGAGTCGTGGCAAAAAGAGCTTATTGCCATGGTGCGCCGGCACAGTTATTATTTTGCTCCCATGGGTCGCACAAAGTTGATGCATGAGGGCTGGGCAACGCTTTGGCAAGAAGAAATAATGACCGAAGCCGGCATGATTTCTTCCGGCGAGCTTACGCAATTTTCAGAAGAACTTGCCGGAGTGCAGAGAAAACAAGGCGGGCTTAACCCCTACCGGCTGGGATATGAAATTTGGAAAGACATTAAATTCCGCTGGGATACCGGTCGGCACGGAACAATTTGGGACGAGTGCCAATATCGGTTGGTTCGGGAACGTTGGGAAGAATTCGCAGTGTTTAAAACTATTATAGATAAAGTTGATTTGAATAGCGATGAGTTTTTGAAACAATGGAATGAATTTTCTTCTTTTGTGGAAGAATTGAAAGCGGGAAATTTGGGTTTTCCTAAAGAAATTTTTATCCGTAATCAATGGACTGCAGAATATCTTATTCCCGCATGGCTTCGCTATCAAAATAGAGAATTGCAATGGCAAAAAATTTCTCGCATTCAGGAAGAAATGGAACCATTAGAACTTGAAGCGGTTCTTTTATCAAAAGAGTTAGAGAAATCATCTCCTGAAGTTTCAGAAGAAGAATTAAGAATGAAAGCCCGCCGCGATATTTATGAGCGCGCGGAAAAAATGGACCTTTGGCTTTGGACGCCCAGTGACTTAAAACAAGAACAGGGAGCGCTTCGCCCGCTTATGTCTTTTGGCGAACGCTTTAAAACCGGGGGAATTAATTATCCCGCAATACCCATTCCTGAAGAATGGCCGCAGTGGGCCGCGAAGTGCTGTGACCAATTTTGTCTCGGCATGGGGACTGAAAAGATTTTCGAAGTCCGCTCAACTTATGACGATCTTATGTTTTTGGAAGAATTTTTTACGAAAGATTTTTGCGAGGAAAACCAGTATTTCTTTTATAAAGCGAAGAAAGTTTGGGATTACCAAACATATACTCAGCGCAAGCGTTATGTGATTGAGTCCCGCTCTTTTAGAAGAATCAAGAAACGCCTGCTTTTCCAGTACACGAATTTTCATTTACCTGTCATCCGCATTGCGGACGCGAATTACGATAACAATGGCGAACTGTATTCGGTGCATGAGCATCAGGGAGTGGACCTTGATTTTTGGTCTAAAGACGGAATATATATGAAAGACGTGCTCCAGCGTCTTTTCAAAATGTGGGGCGGGAAAAAACATGTTCATCTTGAGACCGTGATTACCAAAAAAGAAGAAGAAAAGGATTGGTGGTTTACTTGGCATCAGACAGAAGAAAAAGAAACCGAAGATGAAGACCAAGAGCTTATAGGCAAACGGGTAGTATTCAGTTATGGCTTAAAATCAGGTGATGAATCCGAAGAAGAAATGGTTCAAACAGATCTTGACGAAGAGGTGATTTTTAAATCACCCTTCTAACCCCGCAGTTGCGGGGTTTATTTTTGATTTTTTAAGTCAGCAATGATAATTTTACATGGTATGGAAGGCAAAAATTATCTAAAAATCGGGCGCGCCTCCGAAATGATTGATTCAAAAGAACGGCATTTTTATCGATTCTTTGAAATTTTTCCGGGGCTTATTTCCTGGCTGACGTTTTTTTTAATTATCCTGTTCTCCTGGCTTCTGCCTTTTTATATTTCTATTTTTATTATCGCTTTTGATATTTACTGGTTTTTTAAAACCGTGTTTTTGTCGCTTCACATGAGATCGTCGTTTAACAAGATGAAAGCTAATTTAAAAAAGAACTGGCTTAACGAACTTTCCAACGTTAAACCGGTTGCGCGAGAACTAGGAAGTATCAATTGGCAAGATATATATCACTTGGTGATTTTACCGATGTATCGGGAGCCGCTTGAGGTAGTGAGGCATAGTTTCTTAAGCTTATTAAAAATTAATTATCCTTTGGAAAAACTAATCGTGGTTTTAGCTACCGAAGAACGTGGAAATGTTGGAAACTCGGTTTCTAACATTTATGAAACAATTAAAAATGAATTCGGCAATAGGTTTTTCAAATTTTTAATCACGAGGCATCCGAAAGATATCCCGGGAGAAATCGCCGGCAAGGGTTCAAACGACTGCTGGGCGATCAAAGAAGCCAAAAACAAAATTATTGATGAATTTAAAATTCCTTATGAAAATATTGTCGTTTCGGTTTTTGATGTTGATACCGCGGTTCATCCGGAGTTTTTCGGCTGCCTCGCTTATTATTATTTAACATCAGAGCGGCCACTTCGTTCATCGTTTCAGCCGATTCCTATTTTTATAAACAATATTTGGCAGG
>Ga0209210_1001199_pt1 | contig 22576 bp, 17 predicted proteins | sample RifGroA1_FD_183991 | JGI IMG/M metagenome (GOLD analysis project Ga0209210, IMG submission 183991) | Contaminated groundwater microbial communities from Rifle, Colorado, USA - Rifle Groundwater A1 (SPAdes) (version 2) | ecosystem: Environmental > Aquatic > Deep subsurface > Groundwater >...
CTTGTGCAGTATGAAAAAGAACAGTACCGATTATAACTAAAGATGCAAATTTAATATAAACAGCTAAAGAAGCGTCATTGTAAACATTTACGGCTACAAAATCTGCTATTAGAAAATGTGTTACGGCAGCTAATATCGCCGCTGTAGTTCCGAGAAAAAGTGCAGCTGTTACCGGTTTCGAAATATCCAAACCTTTTGCATTATATTCTGCTATTATTTGTGTTGAAACTGTTTGAACTGATAAAAGCGCGATAATAGAAAACCACGAAACTAAAAGCAAAGACAACGTAAACGCTCCCATTCTTTCTGGACCAAGAAGTCTTGCTAAAATTAAAGTAAAAGATACAGCTAAAACTTTGGCAATGAGCACTCCAGCGCTCAAATAAGCGCTGCTCTGTATTATTTTCTTTAGCATAACTTAAGCGCGTGAGAAAGTTATTTAACTATACGGGTCTACGTTAACAAGCGGTTTACCTTCATTAGTTTTTATTTTCATACTTGGTTTCATATCGTAATGTCTGCGCAAATCTGATTTTGTATAAATATTATATACGCGCGCTATTGCCCACGGTAAATCTTGTGGATGTCTCATTGTATTTTTTATGAATTTAGCTATATTTTGGGGCGCCATTATTTTACTGCGCATGACATCATCCATCATTTTTATCGCTTCTTTATATGCTTGTTTTCGTTCAGCTGTTGTAAATTCTGGAGTTTCAAATTGCGGCGAGGTATGATCGTGTTTAAAGTTTGAATAATTTACAACGTCTTCAAATCCCCAAAGAAGTTTTCCGTGCTGCATTACATACTCCCACAGCGGCGTTCCTGGAGTTGGTGCTGCGTGATTCCAGCCCGTTGCATCGAAACCAACACTTTTAGCGAATTGTATTGTTTTTCTGGAATCTTCGAGTGTTTCTTCTTCGCAGCCGATCATAAAATGTCCGCCAACAAACGGTATTCCTGCTGCGTGCGCCATATCAACTGCTTTTTTGATTATTTTTTCTGTGGCCCCTTTTTTAATCGTCTTAAGCATTTTATCTGTACCTTGCTCAACGCCAAACCATAAACTTACGCAACCCGCTTTCGCAAGTTTTTGGTAAAGTTCTTCGTTCGCACTTGTAACGTGCAAACCGTTTGTCAAAACAAATGTAATTTTAAGTTTTCTGTTAATTATCTCGTCGCATATTCCAATTAATCTTTGCTTATCAACCGCTGCATTTTCATCACTAAAAGTAACTGTATAATTTATTCTTTTCGCGGTTTCTGGATATTTATTAAAAAGCATTTCCAATTCATCCACAACATTTTTCGGACTTCTGCCCCTAAAGGTAGCACCAGTAACTGGACGGGAACAGAACGTACACGCCTGCGGACAGCCCCTACTTGTCAAAACTATAAATGCGCCGTGATAAGAATCCATATCAACTATATCTCTATCTGGCCAAGGCAGTTTATCTAAATCCATTATTGGCGGAGTTGGCGGATTGCGAATTATTTTGCCCTTTTTATCTCTATAACATACACCTGTTATTCCAGTTAAATTGCTATTACCGCCTTCTTCAAGTCGTTTTATTATAGTGCATATTGTTTCATCAGCTTCACCATAAACAACTACATCTACATATGGAACTTTTTCTAAAATTCTTTCCTTAAATATAGTTGCGTGCGAACCTCCAACTAGAATTGTTTTTGTAAAAGGCCGCGCCATTTTCGCGATTTCTAAAGCGTCCTTAAACGTAGGCGTAGCTCCAGTAATAAGAACCGCATCTGGTTTTTCTTTTAATTTTTTTTCCAGATATTCCCACGTCCTAATCGGAGAAGTAACTTTTATATCAAAACGCAGCAAATCAACAAGCGCAATATCCGTATATCCGCCCTGCTTTAATTCTGCTGCTAATAAACATAAACCTAATGGCGGCTGTGTTGAACCGTATGGTTGTATAAGTAGTATTTTCATTTTACACCTCGTAAAAAATAGATGTTCGAAAATTCTGAAATTTTTGTTGTTTTCATGGCCGATATGTATATACTTAAACTAAGAGTTAATGATATAAAATTATTGCCCTTAGGTTTTTATTGGTATCTTTTTGCACTTAACTATGCAAATACTTTACGTAACGCATCATTTTACGCCAGATATTGTTGCGGGTGCACTAAGAGCATATAAACATACTACGGAGTTAGCAAAACTAAATCATAAAATAAATGTAATAACTAGCAATTCAGGGAATTTTTTATCGGATTCTACTTTTAATATTCCAAACGCCTGTAGTGTTACGAGAGTGTCTGGTTTTCATATTCCTTATTTGCCCGCCGGCTATGGATATGTTAGAAATTTTGTAAATGCTGGATTAAAATATGCTAATGAAATTGACACTATTTTAGCGACAGCCCCTACTATATCTGCTGTTATAGCAGGGTATAAAATAAGTAAAAAAATAAACAAACCATTAGTTTCTGAAATAAGAGATCCTTGGTTACGCGGTTCTAATTCTGCAAAATTAGAAAAAGGCGGTTCACATATTAGCATAAATAGTTTGCAAGGGAAGTTATTCAAAAACATACAGCGGAAAATATTAACTTATTCTAAAAAAATAATAGTTACTAATAACGAAATAATTACAGAAATTACAAAAATACATCCTGAACTAAGTGTGGACAAATTCGTTGTTGTGTACAACGCGGCCGAGTTAGATACAATAAAATCTATCCGAGCTGAAAAATTTGCTGTACCTACTATATTTTGCTCGGGCGTTTTATACAGAGAACGAGGTATAGATTTACTAATAAAAGCTTTAGCGCTTACTAACGACATACAGCTAGTATTTGCCGGTTTCGCTCCAGAACAAGATATGCGCTACTACGAAAAACTCATATATGATTTAGATTTACGCGATAGAGTACATTTTTTAGGTATAATTTCGCCGGGAAAATCTATTGCATTACAAAAAGGCGCCGATATTTTATTCGTAGGTCAATCCGATCCTAAATTAAACTATCAATTACCTGCGCGGACTTTAGAATATATGGCTGTGGGAAAACCAATTTTAGCTCTAGCTATTAAAAACAGTGGTTTGGATAATTTAATTACACTACATAACTGCGGACAAGTAGTTTATTCTCACAATCCTTCTGATTTAGCAGCGGCAATAAAACATTTACAAAACAAAAAATTTGCTGTGCTGTTAGGTCGTGCAGGTAAATCAGCTGTTGTAAGGGAACTTAATCTTAAAACTCAGATTAAAAAATTAGAAGCTGCATTAAGCTAGTCAAAAATTTTATCCCGGTTAAAACATGTATCATTAAATTCGCAGTATTTGCATAGCCAGCTTATTTCCCTTCTTGGCGGAGTTTTTATCTTAAGAGACTGCGTTAAAATAGCTGCTCTGCTCTCCATAAATGATGTAATATCTCGTTTCTGTATTTCATATGATTTTATTTTACTTAAACTAAGATAAACAATTTTTATTTTTTCTATTTGCTTTTGTGCTTTCTCGTCTAAAACAGAATAATAGCCCTGGGCTTGAAGCGTATGATGTGACTGCGGCGTATCTGGAATATTTACTGTAGTTTTGAATTCATAAATAGTATTATCGTGCATTGCATCAATATAACCTATAATATCAAAATGCGTAAATTCTTTCTTAACAAAAACTTCTTTTTCGTTATTAGGCAGGGATTTTGTTACAAAATCGTGTAAAGCGTGTCCGCGTGAAAATATCCACAGTTTTTCTAAGCCTAAAATTTCTTCTTCTGTCATTTTGTAATACGCTTGACGCAGACATAGACTTGTTAAAGTACCTATACCATAACGAGGTCGTTCGTGGTTTGTTTTAGATTTTGATTCTCTTCCTAAAAGCGAGTGCAAAATAGGGCGCGTCAAAAACTCTATACAGTGCGGGCATAATTTAGCCTCTTCTATAGAATGATGAATTCCTGTAGGGCATTGTATTTTCATAGTATTATTTTAGCCAGTCATTAAGCGCGATTTGCTTTGTGACATCTTTTCCAAAAACGGATTCAACCCTATCTTTAAGTAATTTCATAGACTGCCGCATATATACTGAGACTCCTTTAATTTCAGAAAGTTTCATTGTAGCGTCTAAATATTTCTTTACAGAACCTTCAGCTATAGTAAATAAAAGTCTGCCTTTGCACGATGTGCACTGTCCAGCGAGCGGCGGACGCCTATATTTAGCGTTACATTTTACGCATCTGACTTGCTGCATTGTAAATTTTCTTAGGTTACCTTTAATATCTCTAATAAAGTGCCTATCAATTACTAAAGTTGCTACGCCGTCTAAATCTGAAGCTCTAATTCTTGATGCTAAATCCAGCTGTCCTGCTAATTTTTCAACCATAGTCGGTATTGATTTATAAGCAGATAAACGCACTCCTGCATTCAAATTTTGAGTTTCGTGCGTATATTTGAAACCTTCGTATTGTTCCTCTTTACCTAGAACGTCCTTGACTTGCATTATCTTTACTTCCCACGGGTATTTGCATTTTTCTGTAGCATTATAAAAATCTAAATTATATTTATCCACAATGTCCATTCCATGAATTTCTGTATCAACTTCTGCTGGAACTAACAACGTTGTCAGAACAAGCGGAGCATCCATAGATCTTCCTCCTCTTCTGTCTGGCAAATACCTACGCGAAAAATTAAGAAAGGCGTCTAGTGCTAACATAATACTAGTTTCATCGCCGTCAAAATTTCTTCGCTGTGCTGCGTGCCAATATGGATGTGCAAAACATCCAAGCGTTTCTGAAAATCCAATAATTCTGCCGATAATTCCTGCAGATGTATGCGGAGCCAAACCAATAATTAAATGTCCTATTAAGTCCTCTCTGGTCTTTGCATTATAATAACGCGGTAACTTGTAATATTTTTCCAACAAATCATCATTAAAATTGCAAATCCTTAGTAAAATATCGTCTGCTGTTTCATCTTGTGTTTCTGGGCAGCTAGGTAGTATAACATCTTGCGGAAGTATCTCTACTAACTGCTCATCGTTTTCCAAACGTTTTCCATAAATATCTGTCTCATAACCTAGGTCTCTTAATTTAAGCACAGATGTTTTAATTTCCTTAGGTTTGAAATGTGTCAAACCCATTTCGGTCATATCATAACGGATTGTTCCATCTTTATTTACGGCTAAATTATGATTTGCTCGCAAAATACCTTTAGCCATATTTTCTACTACTTTATCTTTATTCGTCATGCCTCTTACACCTTTTACTAACTGTGGTGACGGAATACCTAGAGATTTAATTGCGTCTTCAAAATAATAACTAATATCTACTCTTTGTTTTCTAAAACCCTTGGTATTTAATCCGCAGCACTTTTCAAGGGACGCTACTTTCCTGCACTTTTGACAAACGCGCTTCCATACGGTCTTAACGCCGCATTGCTGACAAGTAGGATATATGGTAGTAATATTGCACGGTTCGCACTCAAACGTAGGGAAATCTGCAATTATAGTATCTTTATCCATAGCGTCTTGGACGCTCCTCAATCTTCCGCCTTCTTTTCCGACAGGAAATAAAACAACTGGCGTGCCTTTCATTTTTCTAAGTTTAGATTTTTCCGGCCGCCCCATTCTAGCGCCAATATATGTTCCAGCTTTATCGCGAAGCGTTACACTACATACAGAATTTATACAATTTAAACCTGTATTGCCTGCACAGTTCTCTAATGATAGTAATTTATCCAAAACAAATTTGGTATTATGGTCAAATGTAATTTTATTATCAATTACCGTGTATTCGCAGCCTATAGCCCCTAGAAGTTTTAATTCTGGTGCTTCGGCTTGTAAATTTTTAGCCGCATACCATTTGCATAACGTCATATAATCTTCATTAGATATATCGTTCCAGTAATAAGTGTACGCGGGAGTTAATGGCGTCTTAGTTTTCTCTGCAAATTCAAATGCTAATTCTGCATTAGGCTGCAACTTTAGTATTTCAAATTGCTGTGTTAAACTTTTTACTTGCTCTCCTGAAAAATTGCATAATGTGTTTTCTACTTCTAACTGCCACCATTCTTCATTATATCCGCACGGAACCAAACGCTGTCCATTTTCAGAAAAATCGCCGTAATTTACTAGTAAATCTCCGAGGAACAAAATCTCTTGAATTTTATTTTTGACTTCGTTTGCGATCTCTTCAGTTCTTAGTTTCATTACGCTTCCATCGTTTAATCTTACAATTGGGCCTTCAATAGAATCACAAGGTGAAAAAACTGTAGCTTTTCCAGGTCTTTCTACTTTTATCTGTGTCCCAGTCGCAACATAACTATTCAAAATAATCATTGTTGCGGGATGTATCGCTGTTGATGCAAAGCCCGTGAAACGTGAGCGGCCGTATCTCAATCTAAACCCGCCTTTTCGCATCGGATAACTGAAAATAGGCCTTCCAGCAACTATGTCTCTTAAGTAACTATCATTTGGTTTTACTGTAAGATCAGAATCTGTTTCTAATTTTGCGCCTTGATGTATAGAATTTTTTAATACGATAAAATCCTTTAACCAATTCCAGTTTTCTAAATCAAAATCTTTAGCCCATTTTTGTAACGTTTTCCACAGTTTTTCTGCTTTGAGTGTAGGGCCTTCTGTTAAAACTAATGCCATTCCGCCGCGAATTGCATTTGTTTCCACTCTGTCTAAATATTTCATTTGGGAGACTTCGTAAATCTCTGTCGGATCGCCAGTTATTTCTACACCGATATTTTTGACGACGAGTGCAATTTCTTCCGCGGTAGGTGAATATTGTCTGTGCGCAATTTTTGTTAAGTAATCATCAATTTCAACTTGATATCTTTTGATTTCGTCCGGCGTTATATCGTAATCGGCAACGCCCATTTTTTTTCTAACATAATCTATAATTAAAACTGAAACTGCGGCGGCAGTACCTCCAGAGGCTCTAATCGGACCCGAAAAATATACCGCTACATAATCCTTATTGTCTTTTCTTTTTTTAAATTTGATTTCAACTAGGCCTTCTAATGGTGCGGCTACGACCCCTAAAGTAATATACGCTAAACCAACTCGCGACCCTACCTCTATTGATTCTCTTAGATCAGTGAATTTACAAAATTTTTCCTGGGCAACTTCTAAAGCTATTGATAAAGCAATGCGCCAGTCGCCAGCATCATATTTTTTTTCTAATTCGTCAATTCTCTGAGCAACGCCGCTGCCTGCTAGCTGCGGAACTAAACTTGCAACAAGTGCTTCTGAACGCTGGGCAACATTTGTAGCTAAGGGTATGTCAACACGCGATTCTGGATCTAAATGCTTAGCTCTTGATTTATTTGCAATTTCATAAATTTCGTTAGTCTGATTAGTAAGAGTATCAAAATATTTTCTAATTCTATTTGAACACACTATAGTCATATTTTTTTACAAGATACTTGTATAAACAAAACTACTTACTAAAATAATTAATAGCTGTCGGTTACAACTTTCCATAAGAATTATAGCTTACAACCTATAGAAAGGTTTAAATATTTACTATATAGCTCTTAACCATGGCGAATAAAAGAGGCAGAGTTGTTGGTTCAGTAATTCGTGATAATATTATTGAACTGCTTTACTGTATGGAAAAATCACACGCTTATGAATTAGCAAAAACCTATAAAAAAGTGTTCGGTCCAATTTCTATACGGTCTGTTTATTATAATTTAAAAAAGGGTTTGGAAATAGGTGTTTTTGAAGTTAAAGAGATACAAAAGGTCGAGGGTAATTTTAGCTGGGGAACGACAGCACAGCGAATATGTTATGGTTTAACAAATAAGGCCGCGCCTAAAGCTGATCCGAAATTAAAAGATATTCTTAATAAATTAAATAACTAATTTTCTAAAAGTCATTAAGTTTGTACACCTACCCCTTTGTTTCCTGTAGAAGTAAGGTATATGGAGTTTTTAAATAACATATAGAATAGCAATATAGATAATATATAATAATATCATATTATTTAGTAATTTTTATCATAATAATACAAATACTAAATATTTTTTAATATGATAATAAAAATACTAAAAATTAAGTTAATGTTAGTTTAATGATTAAATTAATATAAAAATAAAATTAATTATTTCTAGTAAGTAATAAGAGTTCAAATACGGTTTAGTCTCAAACTAGAGTTCAAATACAGTTTATTCTCAAACTTCAATTTTCACAATCCATCCGCAACTAACGGGTAGGAGTTCAAAAACACCTATTTTTCATTTGCAGTCTCCATAAGAAACAAAACTATAAATATTCAACTCCATATGAACTAAAGGTGGTGTGAAATGGGCAATCAAGTAGGTTTATCAGATTTTTTTGAGCAATTTTTACAGCGCGAGCCTTTTTTTATAAATAAGAAAGTTTTGCAAGGAAATTATATACCCGATGCTATTTTACATCGGACAAAACAATTAGAATTTTTAGCTAATATTTTAGCGCCAGCGCTCAGATTAGAAAAACCATCCAATGTTTTTATTTATGGAAAAACAGGTACTGGAAAAACGCTCGTGACGCAATATACTCTTGATACGTTGAGTAAAGCAGCGGAACGTAGAAATTTGAAAATAAAACAAGTTTATGTTAACTGCAAACTCAAGAAAGTTTCAGATACCGAATACAGGATTGTAACCGAGCTCGCAAGAGCTATGGGCGAAGAATTACCTGCAACGGGCTTGCCAACAGAAGAAGTTTGGAATAAATTTCTCGCGGCCGTTGATGCAGAAGAGCAAGTGGTTATTATAGTTTTAGACGAAATTGATAGATTTGTTTCTAAAGTCGGCGATGAAATTTTATACAATTTAACTAGGATAAATTCTAATTTGAAAAAAGGCCAAGTTTCTCTTATTGGAATATCTAACGACATAAGATTTATCGAAAATATTGACGCGAGAGTTCGCTCTAGTTTGGGCGAAGAAGATATTATTTTTCCGCCGTATAATGCTGCAGAGATACAAGACATATTAGAAAAGCGAACAGCAGTAGCATTTAGACCGAATGTCATTAAAGATGGCGTTTTATCTCTCTGCGCAGGTTATGCTGCACGAGAACACGGCGATGCGCGAAGAGCGCTGGATTTGTTAAGAGTGGCAGGTGAAACTGCAGAGCGCGAACACGCAGACGGAATATCGCAAGAACATATTAAGAAAGCAGAAGATAGAATAGAACGCGATAGAATTTTAGAAACTGTAGAAGTATCGACAAAACAATCGCAGTTAGTATTGTACGCAATTTTAGGTTTACTGCAGGAACCAAATAAAAAAATTGAAACGGGAGAAATCTACGAAACGTATTTGAGTTTATGCAGAAAGTCAGGACATACTAGTTTAACGCAAAGAAGAGTTTCGGATCTGATCGGCGAGTTAGATATGCAAGGGTTGATCAATGCTAAGGTAATATCAAAAGGACGCTACGGCCGAACGCGGCAAATATATTTGACGATACAGGACGATATGATCGCGAAGATTTTGGAGAAGCTAAAAGGGGAATTAAATTAATGGCGCCAAATAAAATTAGCGATTTGTTAGCCGCAGGCAAACTTCCAACGATGGATAATGTCTATGGCCAAACAGAAGTGGACGATTTAGTTCACGTTGATTTGAAAAAGAAAAAATTCGTCACAAGCAATTCGTCTGTAGAAATTGTAAAGCATTTTGATTATGCCGGCAAGAAAATAGAACTGAATGATTTTGTTGCGCGGTTTCGCAATCGTTATACGTATTTGAAAAATATATTTTACGAGCGCGCCGATGTTACTGGAATGACGTCTATTTCCAAATTAACTTACGGAGAAGAGGCTACAATTATAGCAATGATTTTAGATATACGTAAACTTCCAACAGGAACAGTTAAGCTAGTGCTGGAAGATTTGTCGGGGCAATTAAGCGCCATAATAACGACTAAAAATCCAGAACTTACAGATAGGATTGCGCAGCTAACGTTTGATGAAGTGTTAGCCTTTAGCGGGTCTTATAACGGCGGAGTATTTTTTGTAAATGATATTTTTTGGCCGGATATACCTTTCAAAACTAAGCCAAAAGCGCCAGAAGACGTTTACGTTGTTTTTTGCGGCGATGTGCACGCAGGCTCAAATATGTTTTTACCGAAAGAATTTACAAAATTTACAGACTGGCTAAAAGGAAATTATGGAACGCCCGACCAAAGAGAAATTGCAAAGAAAACAAAATACGTAATAGTCTTGGGAGACGTAGTAGACGGCGTTGGAATATATCCCGAGCAGAATAAAGAACTGCGGATAACAGATATTTATAACCAATATGACGAGGCTTATCAGTTTTTAAGCCAAATTCCAAATGACAAACAAATAATTATAATACCGGGAAATCACGATGCATTGAGACTTGCAGAACCGCAGCCAGCACTTTACAAAGAGTATGCTGAAAGAATTTATGATTTGCCAAATGTCGTAGTAACTTCAAATCCAAGTATAGTTAATTTACACAAGCACGATGATTTTCCCGGCGTTGATGTTATGATTTATCACGGATATAGTTTTGATTATTTTGTTGATACTGTCGAGTCCCTGAGAAAAGCAGGAGGATATGATGTCGCAGATAAAATATGGGAATTTTTACTTAAGCGCCGGCATCTTTCTCCAACTTACGGCGCAAATCCAGTTATGCCTAATCCAATAGATCCGTTATTAATTAGGCACGTACCTGATATTGTATGTTCAGGACATATTCACAAGGCAAAAATAGGACAGTATAAAGGCGTAGTATCTGTATCTGGAAGTTGCTGGCAGGACACTACAACATTTCAGACAAGAGTAGGTCATACTCCTACGCCAGGAGCAGTGCCCATTGTAAATTTAAAAACGTGGGAAACAAATATGTTATATTTCAAATGAATTATATAGTTATCTTGCAATCATAAACTACGCAATATATTTAAATCTCCAACAGGCTATTTTGATTAGGTAAATTAATGGCCAAACAGAAGTTCAAACTGACTTTAACAAATGTCGGACTCATCGCGCTTATAGGTATTATTTCTGCATTTATTTTTACATCTGGACCTACTGCACTTACTGGCGCAGCTACTACAACTGCTGATCTAGTTATGCCATTTGCAATTGATGCCTGGGGTTCTGCAGGATGGACCGATTGCTCAACACAGATGAATGGCAAGGCGTGGGCAGACCAATATTGTCAAGCTAAAAGTTATGCAAGCGCTCAATCATGCTACCTTGAAAATAAAATGGAAAGATGGAAGTGGAGCGGCACAGCAGCAGCCCCACAAAAAGGAATATCTACTGGCGGCGGTACTGCGTTTACAAAAGTCAAATGTGTTAGTGCAGCCACAAGTTCTACCACGACGACACCCGTTACAAAAACCGTTACAAAAAAAGCGGATGCACTTGTCTCTGATAAAATTATACTAGATTTTGGCAAAGAATACAAAAACGTTGTCCAAGTATATGTTGAAGGTAGGCCCGGCGGAGAATTTTGTAAAGCAAGAATCAGCGTCCAGCCCTATAAAAGTTCTGGAGCTATTTCAACGTATACATTATATACGGGCGCAGTTGACACGCACAAAACTGCTACGAAAACATTTCCTTTTAGTGAACCAGGTATAGCTATTAGGAAAGTAGTAGGCAAACCAATTTCAGCTGGCGATGCCAACGCAGTTAACTGCGGACTAATAGATTATATGAAAGTAACTCTTACTTATAACGAGTAATTTATTTTAACATCGTGAATTAAATATAAACTCCGTCTTTTATTTACATTAATCAAAGCTTAAAAACATAATGCGGTAGCTTTAATTTAATGCCAAACTTTAATTTTTCTACAACTGCGGACATACCCATATCTAAGGCTATATCTGGACAAATCATAGGTCAGGACGAAGCTGTTGAAATAATACGTAAGGCAGCGAGCCAGCGTCGTCACGTTATGTTAATTGGTTCTCCAGGAACTGGAAAATCTTTGCTAGGGCAAGGTTTAGCAGAATTATTGCATAAAACAAATCTTACAGATGTTTTGTCGTATCCGAATGAAGTAGACGATGCACAGCCAATTATATCTACAGTTGCATCCGGTCAAGGCAACACTATAGTAGAAAAAGCAAAACTTCAAGCGCTTGCAGGAAGCAAAAATTACCAACTTTTATTTTTAGGATTAGCCATATTAGTTATGTTTATGCCATGGTGGATTTTAGAAATATACGGTGAGATTATGGCTGCAGCGTCCTTAATAGCAGGAGTAATTTTTGTCGGTGCGGTCGCACTATCATTCGGATTAAATATTAAAAGAGGAAAATCCGTTGAGCCAAAATTAATTGTTGATCATAGTAAGGAAGCTACAGCTCCATTTTACGACGCAACTGGTGCGCATACGGGCGCTTTACTCGGAGATGTGCTGCACGATCCACTGCAGTCTGGCGGGCTTGGTACTCCAGCGCATTTGAGAGTTTTAGCAGGTGCAATTCATAAAGCAAACGGCGGAGTTTTATTTATAGATGAAATCGCTGCACTATTACCGCATAGTCAGCAGGAACTTCTTACTGCACTTCAAGAAAAACGTTATCCAATTACAGGACAATCTGAACGCTCTGCAGGAGCAATGGTTAGAACGCAGCCAGTGCCGTGCGATTTTGTTTTAGTAGCCGCAGGTAATTTGGAAACTGTAAAACATATGCATCCAGCTTTACGTTCTAGAATTAGAGGATATGGCTACGAAGTTTATATGTGTGATACGATGCCAGATACGCCAGAGAATCAATATAAGTTAGCGCGTTTTGTTGCACAGGAAGTTGTAAAAGACGGCAGGATAGTACACTTCTCAAAATCTGCAGTTAATGAAATTATATTTGAAGCGAAGCGCAGAGCAAATAGGAAAGGACATTTGACATTAGCGTTGAGAGATCTAGGCGGCTTGATAAGAGCGGCCGGTGATTTAGCATTAGAAGAAAATGCAAAAATAGTAGAAGCAAAACATGTGCTTAAGGCAAAAACCTTAGCACGAACTTTGGAACAGCAAGTTGCAGACAGGTATATGGATTATAAGAAAGTTTACGAAGTTATACGTACAACTGGACACGAAATAGGTAGAGTAAACGGACTTGCAGTAATAGGTTCTGGTCCGGCATTTTCTGGAATTGTTTTACCAATAGACGCCGAAGTAACACCGGTTGGAGACGAGCGCAAGAAAATCCAAGTAACAGGAAAGCTTGGACAAATTGCAAAAGAAGCAATAACGAATGTAAGTGCGATAATTAAGAGAACATTTAATGCAGATTTGAAAAAATATGATGTCTATGTGCAGTTCCTTCAGACATTTGACGGTGTTGAAGGCGATTCTGCATCTATCGCAGTTGCAACCGCAATAATTTCAGCTCTCAATAAACTCCCAATAAAACAAAATATAGCTTTAACAGGCTCATTGTCAATCAGAGGCGAAGTTTTGCCAGTCGGAGGCATAACCCAAAAAGTTGAAGCGGCAATAGAAGCGGGATTAGAGGGCGTAATAGTTCCAAAAGCAAATGTGGACGATATAGTTTTGCCTAAAAACACAAAAATAAAAATAATTCCAGTTGAAAATATAGCACAAGTATTAAAATATGCAATTGTTTGGAAAGGAAAGGAGCATATTTTAGCAAAAATAACTAATGGTAAGCGTTGAAATAGCACAAAAAATGGAAGAACATATTAGAAAATATGTAAATTTAGGGCGATTTAAGAATGTGGACGATTTTGTTCAGCAAGCTATTCAGCTTATGCTTTATGCAGAAGACAATAAGGAAGCCTTCACTAAGATAATTAAGGAAGATTAATATGGTCGCTCATAGAAAAGTATAAATAAAGCTTCAGTAGAGTAGATAATTATGGCAGATGAAAGACGTTACTCAAGGCAACTTGTTGGTAAGACTATAGTCAGTAAATCCGGCCAAAAATTTGGTTTAGTGGGAGATTTGATTTTTGAAACGCGTACAGGTGAATTATTATACTTAGTTATGAAACAGTCAACACCTCACGCATCAAGTATAGATTTGGAAAAGACAAAAGACGGTCAGCATATGGTTCCTTTTAGTTCTGTTGTTGCAACAGGCGACTTTGTTGTAATTGCAGAAGAAGATATAGTTTAAATTATTATAATTTTGAGAATTCATCTTTATACCATTTGTATTGATTAGTCAAACCCTCTTTTAATTGCACTTGAGGTCTATAATTCAATAAGTTCTTTGCAGTTTCAATGTCTGCATATGTATGTTTGACATCACCGAGTTGTTCTGGTATGTTTTCAGTTTTTACTTCTTTACCTGTAACGTGCTTAAAGACGTCCATTACTTCATTTAGATTTACTCTTGAACCGCCAGCGATATTAATAATCTCAAAATCAGATTTACACGACGCAGCAGCAATTGTTGCATTAACTGCGTCAGAAACATAAGTGAAATCTCTCGTAGCACTTCCATCTCCGTGTATTTTTATTGGTCTATTATTCTCAATTGCATCTATAAATTTCATAAACCCCATATCTGGGCGCTGCCTTGGACCATAAACAGTGAAGTATCGTAAATTAATTATTGGTAAATTATACACAGTATGGTAAAGTTTACAAAGTTTCTCACTTGCTAGTTTTGTAACGCCATAAGGCGAAATTGGCCATAGCTCTCCAGAGTTCTCCTTAGTTGGATAAGTTCCAATATCACCATAGACAGAAGATGAACTAGCATAGATAAATTTGTCAATGTTAAGTTTTCGCGCAACTTCAAGTAGTTTTTGTGTAGCTTCAAAAGTATGAATTGTGTAATATCTAAAGTCGTCTCCCCAGCTGCCTCTTACTCCCGCCTGAGCTGCAAGATGGAAAACTACTTTAGCTTCTTTCAGATTATTAAATAAAATATCTTTGCTTGTTAGATCTTCAATATGTTTTCGTATGAAAATGAAATTCTTATGGTCGATAAAATTCTTCATATTGTTTTCTTTTATGCTGCGTTTGTAATAATCTGTAAAACAATCTATTCCAACTACGTAATGTCCCTGCTCGAGCAATTGTTCTGTGAGATGAGAGCCGATAAAACCAGCGCATCCTGTTACTAAATACATTTATTAGCGGTTTAATGATAGCTTTAAATTATAATCGTTTGTTATAGATATCAATATACTTTTTGGCGCAGCTTTCCCAAGTGTAACCTCTATTTACGATGTCTTCTCTAGCTGCTTTAGATAAAGCCGACGTCAATTTTTCACTTTTTAGAATTTTAGTCATAGCATTCGCAAGAGCGTCAACATCTTTAACTGGAAATAACAGGCCATTTTTGCCGTCTTGAATAACTTCATTTGTGCCGCCTATATTTGTTGCAACTATAGGTAATTCAGACGCCATCGCCTCTAAAATAACATTTGGACGGCCTTCTGATAAGCTTGGCAGCACAAACATATTAGCTGCACCGTACCAATTATACATTTCTTCTGGAGATTTAGAGCCAGCAAAAATAACATCGTCATTGACGTTTAACTCATTTGCCAAATTTTTCATTTCGTTTTCTAAAATACCAGAACCAATTATTACTAATTGTGGTGCGGCTTTTGATTCCAATTGCATTAATGATGGTAATTTAGAGAATGCACGAATCATAGTTTCTGGATCTTTCCGCGGAATGAGCCAGCCAACAAACAAAATAGTTTTTCTTTCTGGAAGATTTAATTTCTTTCGATATTTTTTTCTATCATTGAATTTCGTACTGAAAAGTTTAGTATCAATTCCGTTAGGAACAGTTTCAATAGGTTTCGTAACAAGCTCTCTGATTGGTTTTACCTGATGCTCATTGTTTGGAGTTATGTAATTGCAGTTTTCCAAAACATATTTTATGATTCTATTTGTAATAAAACCTTTATTTTCCATATCGGCGCCCCGCGTTGTTAAAATTAGTGGCTTTTTCTTTTTCAAAAGAACTCCAGCCAAGCCGGATAAAATCCACTGCGCATGTATAACATCATAATCGTTAACAAATTTGCCAGCTTCTTTTTTCATTGCGAACACAAATCTGGGAAAATTATATACTATGTCGAAAGATGATTTCACATTACTAGCTATTCCTCCGCCAGAAACAAGCTCTTCAAAGCCGCCAAAACGATTTACTTTGACGCCGTCTATTTCTTCGTACAGAACAACACTTTCTTTATAGTTTGGAGCTATAACTCTGACTTCATTGCCTAATTTAACAAGAGTTTTTGCTAGGCTATGAATAAATGGGCTTTGGTGATGTCCTTTGTAAGCAGGATAACTCGTAGTTAAGAATAATATGCGCATAGTGTTGCAAGAAATAACAACCGATTTAAAGCTTAGCCTTTAAAAATATTATATGGCTAAACGTACTAAAGAGAGTATGGCTACTACATCTAACGTTGTTTCTAGTATTAAAAAGCCCAGAAAACCAAAAGGTTTTCTTTGTATTACTAAGACGCAGAACCCAAAGAAAGTTCTTTTCGTAGTGCCAGATATTGTCGGAGATAAAGGCGGAGCAACAGCGCCCTTGCCAGGAGTTGCGTATGTCGCCGGATATGTCAGACATATTGGACACGAAGTCGCCGCAGTAGATATGAGAATAGATAGAGGTATGAAAAATCTATTTACGAAAATACGCGAATTCAAACCAGATATGATTGGATTAAGTTTTATGGCTATGGAATTCAAACCCGTTTATTTATTCATAGCAGAATTAAAGAAAGAATTTCCAAATATAAAAATAGTAGCGGGTGGAGCCGGCGGTTCAACGTTTGAAGATCAAGTTATCAAAGACACCGGCGTTGATTATGTAATAACAAGAGAAGGTGAGCGGGCATTAGTGGAACTGCTTGAGGGCTGGCCTTTAGAAGATGTTCAAGGTTTAGTTTACCTTAAAGACGGCCAAATACAAAAGAATGTATTGCGACAGTTTGATTTTGACGTTAGTTCATTACCTTTCCCTGCTTACGATATTTTTCCTATACGTGAATATATTGATGCAAAAATACCAATTGTAACATCAAGAGGATGTCCGTACCAGTGTACATTTTGCGCAATGAAAAAATCTATGGGTGTTGCTTGGAGACCAAGAACACCTGAAAATATCGTTGCTGAAATAAGACACTGGTATACTCAAGGATTTAGGCAATTCCATTTCGTAGATGATAATTTTACTCTTGATATGGATAGAGCAGAAGTTCTTTGCGATGCAATAATAAATAGCGGAATGAAAATCAAATGGGATTTGAGGAACGGTATAAGAGCAGATAGAGTTAATGAACGCTTACTGCAAAAGATGAAAGATGCAGGATGTTTCTATTTTGCATTTGGAATAGAATCTATGGATCAGCAAGTGCTGGACAAAATGAAGAAGAATTTGAAAGTTGAGAAAGTTTACGAAGCTGTAAAGATGGCAGAAAAAGTAGGGATACCTTTTGGAGGCTTCTTTATAATCGGCTTGCTTGAAGATACATTTGAAAAATTTATGAAGAGCTATGAATTTGCAAAAGCTACACCATTTGAAGAAGTTAGATTTTACAATCCAATACCTTTCCCCGGTACAGAACTTTACGTGGAATTAGTTGAAAGAAATTTATTAAGATTCAGTGTAGATCACTATTTGAATGACAGCTCCAAAACGTTTTCAGAAGAACCTATATTTGCTACGCCGGAGTTTACAGTTGAAGAACGTAAAAAAGCTCTAAAAATGGGACAAAAATTAATGATGTATAAAATTATGGTTAAGGAATTCGGTAAAATACCCGGAACTATAGCGTATGAAGCCTGGCAAATTAAGCCGCTAAGGACGGTCATACATAAACCAGGAGCATTTATCTGGAGACAATTAAGGCGCGCCAAAAAGAGACAAGTATTAGCGACGTAGTACGCTTTTTAAAACTTTTCTGCAGAAATTAGGCATGGATAAGACGCTAAAATTTGTAATTATTTTATTTTTACTAATAGCCGCAATTAAAATTATATTAACCTTTTTTGTAACATCTCCAACTATATTTGCAGATGAGTATTTTTATTCAAAAATGGCACAGAGTTATTTTAATTTTAGAGAATTCAGTATTCATAGCGAACTTACAAAAGCCTATCCGCCGCTTTATTCGGTTTTAATTTCACCAGCATATATATTTAAAAATATGATGACTATTTATTCTGTAATAAAAATAATTAATGCCGTAATTTCGTCTTTAATTATCTTCCCAGCTTATTTTTTTGCAAAAGAATTTCTAAGCTCTAAAAAAGCTTTACTATCGTCTATTTTAATTTCCGTCTTGCCGGCGAATTTAGCTTTTTCTAGTTACGTTATGTCAGAAAATTTGTTTTATCTTTTGTTTCTGATATCTTTATATTTTATTTACAAATCGTTTAAAGAAGATAATCTAATGTTCGATGCATTTGCAGGAATATTTATAGGATTGACTATACTAACTAGATATCTCGGATTCGCTTTACTAATACCAGTATTAGTTCTCGTAATATACCATTTATTAATCGGGAAAAAAATATTACCTAAATTACTATTGCTAGGAATAGTAGGTTTAATAATTAGTGCTTGGCTGTTTAGGAACGGATATTTATTTGGCTTTACAATTGATGGTTTATTAGGTACTTATATTAGAGATGGTTATCCCGTAACATTTACTCCATTATCTATGTTTATTTGGACCATTATAAATTTTGGAATTGTAATAGCGTCAACAGGTTTTATTTTCACGTTATCTATTTTATCAAATATCAAACAAAGTTTCTCTAAAAATAAAATACTATACGTAATTTTATTTTCGGTTATGTTAGCAGTATTAGTTATGCTGGCAGAACGAACCGCAGGCAGCGCTTTATTCAAAGTAGATACTCTGTTAGCTCTTACTGGCAGGCCAAGCGCTCGTTATTTTGATGTTTTGGCGCCGCTCGTAATTATTGGCGGCTTAGTTAGTATGAACCAGCAAAAAGTTTCAAGAAATGTAATAATTTTTCTAGGTATAGTAATGCTTTTTACATCCCAGCTAATATTTTTCCAGCTGTTCCCGGTTAACAATATGAGTTTATTATGGCTGGGCGCTATTAGTTACACTACAAAAGCTCTTACATCCAACTTATTTTCATTAACAGCTATAGCGCTAATAGCACTTATGTCCGGCGTAGCAATATCAAAATTTTTACTTGAGCGTTTTAAACCAAATAAATTAGTTGTAATATTAATAATAGCTTTTTTAGTCTTAAGCGCAGTAAATGTAGCTGTAATTAGTATTAATTCAACTAATTGGCGTAATTCTAATGGCAGCCAAATTGGTCTATGGGCGGATGAAAATTTAAGCGGCATTTTTTTGATAGATGAGAAATACTGTAATGAGTTTGATTTTAGACAGCAGGGAACACTATGTTCAAAAAACAATAAAGTATCGCTAATAGGCTTTTGGATTAAAGACGAAATAAGAATTGGAGATCCTAATGAAATCCCAGTGAATTATATAATAACGCGCGATATTTTAACTTTGGAAAAAATATATGAATTAGACGGTACTTTTATTTACAAGTCTGCTTAATATTTGTTTATTTACATAATCCCAGTTATAAGTTTCTAACACTTCTTTTCTATTTGTGCCGCCCATTTTAGCTCTAAGCTTTTTATTTTTTAGTAGTTTTATTATAGCAGATGAGATTTCATCTATATCACTTTCATTTACAAGAAATCCATTAACGTTATTTTTTACAAGTTCTTTCAAATTTCCAATATCGCTGGCAATTACTGGTTTGCCGCATGCTTTATACTCGTGGACTTTTATCGGCGAATAAAAGTAACCAAACTTTTGGAATGGTAAATAATTCTTACTGTCAAATAATGCAAGGCATATTGTCGCAGTTCCAATAATAGAAGGAACCTTTTCCTGAGAAATTCCACCAACAAAATTAACATTGTGTTCAAGATTTAATTCATTAGAAAGTTGTTTACAGGTATTTACTTTTTCACCTTCTCCAACCAAAACAAGTTTAGCTTTAGGAATTGTTTCGCAAACTATTTTCATTGCTTTTATCATATTTTCACAGGCGTGCCAAGAAGCAAAACTTCCAATATATAAAATTGTTTTTCCATTATCTTCTGCAGGTTTGAATCTTTCTGGATCGGCCCCGGTTGTTATTATAATACATTTATGTTCTGGTAAGCCAAGAGTCATACTTTTATGCGTAATAGTTATGATATCGCTACAATAGTTTACAATTTTAGAATGTAGTCTTAATACACTTGTAAGCGGTTGTTTTATTTTTCCTGTTAAGATTGGAAGTTCTACGTAAGGTTCAATACACTCAAGTATAGTTTTCTTTCTGAATAATTTGCCCGCGACAATTGCACCACCGCCAAAGATTCTAGCTCTTTCATATACAATATCTATTTTATTGAAAATACATAAACAAATAGTATAGAAGAAAGGCCAAAAAAAACAGTATAATATGTTTCTGAAAGATTTTAAATCGGTCCTTCTTTCAATTATGATAACTTCGTGCCCAAGGCGTTTAAATGAGTCTATAGCACCTTTTACGTGTGCAGACCCGCCGTGTGTGTCTGATATACGCACATCAGGAGCTGAATATAATATTCTCATATCGAATTGAATTAAGAAAGCATTAAAAGTTTAAGTTATAGCTTTTTATCATATGGCGGGAACAATTTTACTAGTTAAGCTTGAAACGCAAACTCATTTGTATATGCCTTATGGTATGCTCTACACAGCTAACGCTCTTAGACAAAAGGGCTACGAAGTAGAATTTTTACATATTTTTGAAAGTGAAATAAACAAAGTTTACGAGGCTGTACATAGATTAAACCCCTTAGCAGTTTGTTTTTCTGTTTCAACAGCTCCACCGCTGATTCCGACTATTGAAGCTACCAGGAAGGTAAAAGAATTAGGTTACACGACGATATGGGGCGGAATGCACACATCTGTTCTGCCAGAAATAGCACTTACAGAACCAGCTTTAGATTACGCTATTATGGGCGACGGAGAAATTCCTATTGTAGAGCTATTGGCCGAAATAAAAAGCGGAAAGAAAAATTTTGGAAAAATAAAAGGATTAGCATTTAAAGAAGAAGGCAAGATTATAATTAATCAAAAACGTGAATTTTTGCAGGAGCTTGATAATTATGAGCCAGCCTTTGATTTAATAGATGTTAAGAAATATTTTATGGATTTGTTCGGACTAAAGAAAGTTCTTCCAGTTATTACGAGCAGAGGTTGCCCATTCAGATGCGCGTTTTGTTATAATTTAGCTGTAAATAATATGCGCTGGAGTACGCATAGTGTAGAAAAGGTAAAGCAAATAGTAGATTATTTACATAACGAACACGGAATGAATGGAATATTTTTCCATGACGACAACTTTTTTACAGAAGTAAAACGTGCAAAGCAAATTGTTGAAGCTGTAAAACTACCATGGTCGGCAGAAGTTAGAGCAAATGTAATAACGCAGGATGTTGCCGAATGGATGAAGAAAAATAACTGTAAAATGGCTTTCGTAGGCGCTGAATCAGGTTCGCAGCGCGTTTTAGATTATATTTCTAAAAACATAAAGCGGGAAGATTTGTTTAATGCTGCAAGGAATTTAGCAGGCAGCGACGTAACATTAGATATGAGTTTCATCATTGGTTTTCCCACAGAGACAAGAGATGAACGTTTGGAAACATTTTCAACAATTGCAGAACTGCAAAAAATAAATCCAAGAGTAAATGCAACTGTTAAAATTTATACTCCGTATCCCGGTACTCCATTGTACGCAGAATCTATTAAGTTAGGTTTCAAAGCTCCAAAAACAAATGAAGAATGGGCTAAATTTAATAGAGCCACCTGTCATTTGCCTTGGACTGATAATAAAGAACTTGAAACTATGCACAGAGTAAGTGTTTACGCATTTACTACGATGAAAGATTTTCTTCCGCCGCTTTACAAATTCTTACATCCCGTGGCAGTTATGCGTTACAAGAGTAATTTTTACAAATTCCCGCTGGAATTACAAGCCATAGATGCTTTGAGAGCGAGCAAAAGAGTAGCAAGAAAATTTGGTATAGTTAATTAATCGGCAGCCAGCGAACATATTTTAAAACTTCTTTAATGCCAGTTTATATGATTAAGAGAGTAGTTATTACAATACCAGCTTATAACGAGGAAAAAAGCATAGGAGATGTTCTAAAAAATATTAAAACAAATTTAACAGGAAAATATAACTATAGACTTTTAGTAGTAGATGATGGTTCAACTGACAGAACAGCAGAAATAGCAAAGCAAAATGGAGCTGTAGTCATATCGCATCCAAATAATTATGGCTTAGCGGAAGCATTCAAAACAGAAATTGCTGAATGTATTAAACAAAAAGCAGACATAATAGTTCATACAGATGCGGATGGACAGTATCCTGCGGAACTTATACCGAAGCTTATAAGTGAAATTGAGAACGGAGCGAGTTTAGTCTTAGGCAGTAGATTTAAAGAAAGTAAACACGCCGATTCTTTTGTAAAAGATATAACTAATAGAATTTTTGCAGCTGCAATTAGCTCAATGATAAAACATAAAATAACAGATTCTACTACGGGTT
>Ga0209210_1001200_pt1 | contig 22575 bp, 24 predicted proteins | sample RifGroA1_FD_183991 | JGI IMG/M metagenome (GOLD analysis project Ga0209210, IMG submission 183991) | Contaminated groundwater microbial communities from Rifle, Colorado, USA - Rifle Groundwater A1 (SPAdes) (version 2) | ecosystem: Environmental > Aquatic > Deep subsurface > Groundwater >...
CGCACCTGCGACTGGCTCACGCCGGCTATCGTGTACTCGACCGGGTCTTCCAGCGACAAAACGTTCTGCTTGTCGCGGTCCACCTCGTTGAGCAAGGTATACAGCGTGGTCGACTTGCCCGAGCCGGTCGGACCGGATATGAGCACCATGCCGTAGGGCTTTTTTATCGCTGTCCGTATAAGGTTGAGGTTACGCTCGCTGAGGCCTATGGCGTCAAGCTTCCAGTCTTTTGTCTGGTTGCCCAAAATACGCATCACTACCTTTTCGCCGTAATAGGTCGGGAATGTGGATACGCGGAAGTCCACTTTGTCGCCGCTGACCCGCGCCGAAAAGCGGCCGTCCTGCGGTTTGCGCTTTTCGTCCAAGCGCATATTTGAGAGCACTTTTATGCGCGCCACCACGGAGGAGTGCACCTTGGGCGGAAGCGTCAGGTTGGTAAGCAGCATGCCGTCGACGCGGAACCGCACCCGCGTCTGCCCCGCCATCGGCTCGATATGTATGTCGGATGCGCGCTGCTCGGAGGCATGGCGTATGACGGTTGCCACTATTTTTGTCACCGGCGCGTCTTCTATCGCCGACTCCGAGCCGGTGTCGGTGATGTCGTTCTCTGTAACAGACAAATTGCGCTTGGAGTCGACCGGATTTTCTTTTGTTTTTTCAATTATTTCCGTCTCAAGCTCGGTAAGCGCCTTGCCCACCTCGCCGGAGAGGCCTTTGTACTGTCCGAGCAGGCGCTCAAAATCGGTTTCAGTGATAAGAAAAATTTTGTACGGCATCCCGACTTTGGCCGAGATAAACGTAAGCGCGTCGCGCGCCTCAAGGTTGTCCGGGTCGGTGATGCCTATCTCGAGCACGCCGTCCGCCTCGCCCAAAGGCACCAGCTCGTAGTGCCGGGCCGACTCCTCCGGTATAAAGCGCAGAATATCGAAAGGCACGGAAGTATCCCCCACTTCGCGCGTCGGGATGCCGTAATAGTCGCCCTTAACCTTGAGTACGTCTTTGAGAGATACGCCGGCCTTTTGGAGCACGTCCTCTTCTTTTGCGTCCGGTTTGGCGAGTTCTACCTCTATCTCGGGCAGGCGTCCCCTATCAAGGACACCGCCGTCAGCGAGAAGAGTAAGTAAATTCATTTCCCTATAAGTATACCGCTTCCAAACAAGCCACTGGCTGTATATCAACAGAAAAAAATCAACATTCTCCCATTTAAGGTCTTTTGTGGTTTGTTCTCTTACCCGCGGTCTTGTCGCACATGAAAGACGGCAATAATTACTATTTCGCTTCGTTTTTCGAATATTTTGTAAACAACCACATAGGGAGGCTCAACTAGTTCGCGCGTACTTTCAACATGACCGGCGCGGCCCATCTCTGCAAAGCCCGGTACAGACAGACGAACAGCGTGCGTAGCAATGCGCGCGACCATATTATATGCGGCGGTAGGATTTTTTTTGGCTATCCACGCAAAGAGCTTGCCGAGGTCGTCATTCGCATCAGGCGAAAATACTACCCTCATGCCTTGCGCATAAATCGCTTGAACACCTCTTCGAGAGAAAGAGTTTTTGTATTTTTGTCTGCCAGGCGCCGGCGTACTTCTGCCACTTGCTCGTCGGAGAGGCGGTACGAACCGCTGTCCTGCTCCTCAATAGATTTGATAGCCTCGACAACATCCTCTTGCCGCTCTTTTGGCCAACTAAGAACGCGGTCAAGGAACACTTTTACGTCATTTTTTGACATATGTTTAGTATATCACAGTGCTTCTCCTATTTCCCTACCGGCGCAAACGGGTTGCGGCGGCCGGCGTTCTGCGGCGGGATGGTAACGCCGAAGTCGTTAAGCGACGCGAACACCGGGTCGCTGAACACCGCGGCATTAAGCTTGATGGTGTGGAGCTGCTCGAGCGTGGCCAAAATTTCCTGCGAGAGAGGAGAGTTTTCTTCCGTGGTGGTAAGCAACGCGGAACTGCCGGCCGAATTCCACATATAGTAAACAAGCGCGAGCACTACCGCCGCTCCGACGCCGCCTGTCACCATTTTGTTTTTGAGTATGTTCATATATTTAAATATTTAAATTTTCAAATATTTAATGCAGCCAGTACGTCCTGACGGTAAGAGAGAACTCGTAGTTGCCGAACGCGCCCGGCTTGAAGGAAATCTTTTCTATATCGACTACCCGCAGGCTGTGCTCGAGGTCCTGTAAAAACGCGAGAAAGTTTTCGTATGTCGTCGTAAGGCCGAAGCTTATCTCGGCGGAGCCGGTCTGGTCTCCGGAGGCGCCGACGGCGAGCGCGGAACGGCTGTTTTTGGCGTTGGAGATGGTCCCGAGCGCCACGTCTTTAAGCGAGAGGCTGTGGCGCGAGGCTATGCTGTTGATGTCGATGATAAAACGGATGTTGTCGACGTTGTCGGGCAGAATGCGCTCGAGCTTCTGCACGTTTTCGACGGAAAAGGTGTTGCGTTTGGCAATAAGCTCGTCGCGATTGGCCTTAAGCTCCTGCGCTTTGTTGAGCGCTTCGTCAAACGCGTACACTCTGGATTGCAGGCTTTTTATGCCTCCGGGGCCCTGGTAGGCATTGTTGGTGTACATGGCAAAGAGCCCTATCGCGGCGGCTATCAGTACTGATGGGATGATGATGCGCATATTATTGTGCCGGTTGCCCGGTGTCAGCCGGTGCCGCGCTGTCCTCCGCAATACTGTTGCTATATAGGAGCAGAGACGGGTCTATGGTCGCGGTTACGGTAAAGCCTACCTTTCCCGACTCGTTGACCGAGATGCCGGAAAAGATTACGTCTTTAAGCAGCTTGGTCGCGCCGAACTGGTCGGACTGGAGCGCCACGCTCGAGAAGCTGTCCGCCGACCCGGTCACGGTCAAAGAGGCGCTTCCGTTGTTGTTGAGGCCCATTTCAAAACTGTTCAACTGCACCCGCTCCAGCGTAATAGTGGAGAGGAAGTACAGGAGCGCCGAAGGCGCGACGTGTTTTTGCAGCAACAGGCGGGCTTGGGTCAGGCGGTTATCCAGCCGGAGCAGGTCTTGTATGGTGCCGGGGTTAAAAGCCCCCTCCGCTTTGCGCAGGCTTTCATCCTTGCTGGCGATGGTATTTTTTAGAATCTGCGTATATCCGAACGCCGCTCCGGCGGACACAATGGACAGCGCAAAGATAATGATAGCCAGCAGGAAAAACAGCCCCATGCCGCCGCCGCGGCTGGCGGCCGCCAACGATTGTTTTGGTATGAATGAGCCTTGTCCTACCGGATCCATTTCCCTTTAGTATATACTCGAATTTTTGGCAAGCCCCTCCATATCAACAGATTTTTTGAGCTAGTTGTTCTTCCCAAAAGAGTTCCACGGCAATGTTAAGCCTGATTGTGGAAATTGGTTGAGCACCCACTGTGCGTAGGTGTTGCTGTTTGGACCTTTTAGAGAATATCGGTAGCAATGCGGGTACGTGTCGGGCGAATGTTCTATAAATTCCGCCATTCTCTGAGCAATCGAGTTTTCACCGCCTTCTGCAACTCCAAAAAGTTTGCCGTGTTTAAATTGCTTTTTTGAAAAGAAAAACATTTCAATGCCGTCCGATGGGGCGTAAAAATCTTTATGGAGATGACCCCAACTTGTTTTAGATCTATTAGGTTCCCAGAAAACCTCCCATCTTGAAACGATTCCCTTCTTGTTCACTACAAGCCACGGGTGTTTAGCAAAGCTGAATGGAAACGTAGCTGTTCCAACAAAAAGAAAAACCTGGTAAAGGTCTGGACGCAGTAATGTTTCAAATCGTTTTTCCATTGATTATTTGTATGCGTCTTTGCGGTGGCGAACCCTATAGACAACAATTTGTTTCCTTTTTGTATCCACCGTATACAATACGCGATAATCTCCGATACGAAGCCTATATCCTGATAGCGGTTGTTCTAATTTTTTAGTATTGAGCGCGCGGGAGAATGGGTCAAGAGCAAGTGCGCCCCCAAGTACTCTAGTAATTACTTTTCTTGCGTCAGCGGGGAGCTTTTTGTGTTCTCTGGCTGCTGAAGGGACAAAATCGACGTTATACATACCACTACTTCAAGCGCTCAATGGGTATCAATTTTTTGCCTTCGTTCAGTTTTACAAGACGCGTGAGTTCCTTAGCGTCCTGTTCATCCTCCCACGCTTCAACGAGCTTGTTGTAAGCGTCTATCGAGAGCACCACAAACGAATCGCCTCCCCTGCGGGCGGATACGACTAGAGGCTTCTTTTTTGCACCAGCCAAATGGGAAGCCATGGCGGCGCGGAAGTCGCTTACATCAACGGCCTTTTGTACTTTTTGAAATACGGTATTCATACTCCTATTGTACACGTATCTGTACAACACGCAACCCCCCGATTATCAACCGAGCTCCTGCAGATTAATCTGATTCTAACCACTGCACATCCCGAGTCGCCAGCGAAACGAGGGTATAATAAGACCTCAACCATGTCCTCCTACCTAATCGGCATTCTAGCGGCGTTTGCGAGCCCGATACTTCATGGAGCATCCAACACCATCGATAGCTACCTTTACAACGGTATCTTCCATCGGCTAACTCCTCTCATTTTTTTCTCTACGGCACTCAATCTGCTTTTTCTTCCTCTCGTTTTTATATTCGGTTGGCCAGCGTTTGTATCAGCAAACATTGCCATAATACTGTTTGGCATTGCTCTCATAGAAGTTCTCTACCAATATCCCTATTTCTGGAGCCTGCGCCGCACTGATACTTCTGTCGTCGCCGCTCTTTTTTCACTAGGAAAGGTCTCAGTCCCTCTTTTCGCTTTTTTTATCGTGGGTGAGCGTCTGGCGCCGCTACAATACGTAGGCTTTTTTGTGCTCATTCTTTCAAGTATGGCTCTCTCGGCCGAACGGATATCTCTCCGGTTTGATCGAACTTTTCTTTTTATGCTTTCCGCCTCTCTTTTGCTTTCCCTTGAATCAGTACTGTATAAATACGTTTTTGAGCAAGGTGTCAGCTGGAGCAGTGCGATGGTCTGGACGATGGCGCTTGAGTTCTTTATTGCAGGCGTAATGGTGCTAACTCCCAAGAACCTCGCGGAGATTGTGGCACTGAGACCAAAAATTAAACAAGTAGGACTGCCTTTGACCATTATGCAATTTTTAAGTTGGTCAGGTAGCGCGGGAAGCGCCTATGCCTTGTCGCTAATACCTGTCTCTGTTGTAAAAGGCATTGGCAGTACGCAGGCGTTATTTGTACTTGTCTATGCGCTGTTTTTTGCAAAGAGATACCCGCATCTGTTCCGCGAATATATCGGCCACGATGGCGTACGAAAGAAAATTTTCTTGTTCGCCTGCATCATAGTAGGCGTAGTCCTTACTATTGCATGAATATACTTCTGGTGTGGGTAATTGTTTACCTGGTTTCGGATAAATAATAACTATGTCTGAAGAATTTTTTGTTATTTTTATTACAACAGTGATTCTCATCCGGCTTTTTCTTTGGTTCCGACCCACACCGAGCCCTACCGTAGGCGGTCTGCGGTTGCACCACTGGATGTTTGGCGCTGTTGGAATCCCCTTCTCACTACTGTTAAATTTTATGCCGCTCTACGCCGTCAGTCTCGGTCTTTTTGTAGACGAGCTGACCTATCTTTTAATCGGCGGTAAAACCCACAAAGACAACTACTCAAAAACTTCTTTGCTTGGTACTCTCTTTTTTGTTGTACTCGTTTTTTTTCTACAAAAATACCTGACCACTCCTTTTCTATGAAAATACTCACTGCAAACATCGCCTAGGGTTTAAAAGCAATTATACATAGGACTACCCTATGTATTTGTCCTTGAGTTACCCGAGCTCCTGCAGGCGGCGGAGCGCCAGCCCGACCGCGACGGAGAACTCCGGGCCGGCGTCTTTGAGTATCGCCTCGAGGAACGCCGGCGTCTGCGTTTTGCCGAACGGGTCCGCAAGGCGTATTTCGGTGGTCACCTTGCTCTGCATAAATTCCTTTAAACCGCGCAGTGTCGCCCCGCCGCCCGTGAGGACAAGCGAGTTGAGCGTCTGGTTGGTACGCGTCTCCCACGAGCTTATGGTACGGGTAAGCTCCGACACCATCGGCGCGAGCGATAACTCAAACGACCGCTTGAGGTCGGCGCCCGCCTGTCCGGCAGGAAGGCTCGCTCCGGGCACCGACGCGGGGCCCTCGCCACTTAAGCCGTACTTGCGCTTGCGCTCTTCCGCCTGGGCGACCGTGAGCCCGAGCGCGCGCGAGACATTGAGCGTGAGGTCCTGGCTGCCGTGATTGATGATGTGGCTCTCGCGGATGAGTCCGCGCTCGACGATGTAAAACTTGGTCGTCGCCGCGCCCATGTCTACAACCGCAACCGGCGCAAGCCCGTGGTCGAGCGACGCGCGCACCGCGGAAAAAACTTCTATCTCAAAAAATCCGGGCTTAAGCGCCGCCTCCGACCCGATACTGCGGAATTTGGCGATGGTGTCGTTGTGGATGGCGACCAGCAAGACCTCAAGCTTGCCGTCGGCCGACTTTTTGTCTGATACGACAAACCAATCGAGAAGCACCTCGTTGATGGGCACGGGGATATATTTGCGCGCCTCGATAGGCACCACCTGCGCCAGCTGTTTTTCCACCGATGCGGGCAAGCGGATGACCGATACCAAGCTCGACGAATACGGAATGGATATCGCGGCTTCGACCGTGGTGACGTTGGCCTCGCGTATGACGTCTTTAAGAGCCTCGGCTATCTTTTCGGCCGGCAGAGAGGTCGCTCGGCCGATTTCCACACCCGCATAGGGCCCGAGCGCTATGGCGCCGTAGGTTTCCAATATGACCCGGCCCTTTTCCAGCCGGAGCTGCACCACCTTGACCGCCGAGGTGCCTATATCCACGCCCAGTACGCTTTTTGATTCTTTAGAGAATAGCGAAGACAGAGAAAATGCCATACTTGCCATATAGTATACCGCATGGGAGAACTGCTTTCTTATCTTCTGGACCTTATAGTGCCGCCGCGGCCGACAGAGCGGGTGGTGCGTTCTTTAACTATAGAAACATTGCTTTCTTTGGGCGGCGAGGAGCCCCTGCCCTACCACGAACCGAGGGTGACCGCCCTGGTCTGGGAGCTTAAGTACCACGGTACCGGCCGCTCCGCGGCGCTCGCCGGCGAGTACCTCTCCGAGATACTGCTTGCGGCGGCAAGCGAGGAGCTTGGCGTACCGCTCCTCGTGCCGGTGCCGATGCACGCCGCGCGCCGCCGCGAGCGCGGCCATAATCAAACAGAACTGCTTTGCGAGCATGCAATGCTCGCCCTGCGTAGCCTTGGCGGAGAAGGGCCCGTATTGGAATACACACCGAAAGCTCTTGTCCGCACCGTCAACACAAAAACTCAGCAGGGCTTGCCGCGCGCGGAGCGTTTAAAAAATATCAGAAACTCTATGCGGGCCGTTTACCCCGAGCTAGTCGAGGGGCGGGTGTGCATAGTGGTCGATGATGTCACCACCACCGGAGCGACATTTGAGGAAGCAAAGCGCGCACTTACCACGGCGGGAGCGCGCGCTGTGTATTGCATAGCGCTCGCCCGCTCATAAAATAAAAGGCGACACCTTTTATTTTATAGATTTTATATTTTCGACCGTGGTGTCGAGGATGCGCTCTATCGCTTCGCGGGTGTCAAAGGCTATGTGCGGCGTGATAATGACGCGCGGATGGTCGATGAGGTAGTGGTTTGCGAGCACCACTTTTAATTCCTCTTCTCTTGGATGCGCGCCCGAGAGCAGACGCATTTCGTCCTGCATGTCCCCCTCCTCCTCAAGCACATCGAGGCCGGCGCCCGCGAGTACGCCGCCTTCAAGCGCTTTAACCAGCGCCGCGGTCTCAACCACCGCGCCGCGCGCCGTGTTGATGAGGTACGCGCCTTTTTTTATCTGCGGAATATTTTGCATGTTAATGAGATGGTGCGTTTCCTTTATATACGGTACATGCAGAGAGATAACGTCGCTTGCCCCGAGCAGTTCCGGAAGCTCTGCGTATGCAAATCCTATTTCTTTTGCGAGTGCATCGTTTTTAAATGCGTCACATACGAGCACCTTCATGCCAAAACCTTTTGCGATGCGCGCGGTATGCTGGCCTATTTTGCCGCAACCGACCACGCCGATTGTTTTGCCGGCCAAATCAAATCCGGTCATACCGCTTTGAGAAAAGGAACCGGTCTCGGTCACCTGCTTGTGCGCGTCGCACACCTTGCGCGAGAGCGCTAGCAGAAGCGCAAAGGCGAACTCCGCCACCGTAGGAGCGCCGTAGCCCGGCACGCTCGCCACGGCAATGCCGCGCTTCTTCGCTTCTTCTATATCAATATGGTCTGTGCCGGTCGAGCGCGTCGCTATCAATTTAAGCTTCGGATATTTATTCATCTCGGCGGCGTCTACCGGATGATTTACAAAAACAGAAATCGCTTCCGCGTCCGCGTCGCCCTCTTGTACAAACAGAACGCCCGGCAATTTTTGCTTAACGTAGCTTATCTCCCATTCCTCCTTGGCAAAGTAAATCAACTTCATAGTTTCTATTATGCATCAACTTCCCCGCCGGTAGTGCGAACCTCTTTATGCTGTACCTTGCCCTCCGCATCCACACGATACAGCAGCACCGAGCCGAACAGCATCTCAACTTCGCGCGCGCGCGCGGGAGGCACGGACTCGATGTACATCATCAGCGCGCGCAGCGCGTTGCCGTGCGACACCACAAGCACGCGATGCCCTGCGCGCAGGAGCGGCACAACCGTGCCGATGTAAAACGGCACCACGCGCCCGTACACCATCTTTAACGTTTCGCCATGCGGTATCGGGTAATCCCAGTCGCGGCGCATGCTCTCAAACGCCTCCTCGCCGACAAGCTCCTTCATGTCCCATTTATTTTTGCCGGTGTAGTCGCCGTAGTCGCGCTCGTTGAGCGCGGGGCTGCTCTCGCCGTCTATAAACTCTATGCCGAGCGCTTTAAACATCTGGTCAAGCGTCTCGTCGGTGCGCACTTGGCCGGATGCAAACGCGTAGTCCGGCGGCAAGTCTTTGATAAGCGCTCCCATCTCTTTGGATTTTTGCAGACCGAACTGCGTCAAATGCACATCGCGGCTGCCGGTCCAAAGGCCTTTTTTGTTCCACTCCGACTCGTGGTGCCGCGCGATGATAAGGGTGCCGGGGAGCGTCATAGCAAATGTAAAACGTGATCTTCGTGGCGCTCCGCCTCGGCAACAATACGCTCCATCATGGCAACCGTCTCAACCGGATGCTTGCCCGATGCGGTTTCCTCCGAAAGCATAACCGCGTCGGCGCCGTCCATAATAGCAACCTGCACATCGGTCACCTCGGCGCGCGTCGGCTCGGTATGTTCCGTCATCGACAACAGCATCTGAGTCGCGACAATAACCGGCTTGCCCGCGGCGTTGGCCTTTGTAATGATCATTTTTTGTATAAAAGGAATTTCTTCGAGCGGAACTTCATTCCCGAGGTCCCCGCGCGCCACCATCACCGCGTCTGCCGCCGCTATAATCTCATCGATTTTTTCCACCGCAATTTTGCGCTCTATCTTTGCGATTATTTTTTGCGCGCCTCCGCGCGCGCGGATGGCGGAACGGAGCTCGTCCACATCCGCGGCTGACCCGACAAACGACAGCGCGAACATCTCCACGCCCTCCGCGATGCAAACCGCCAACTGCGCCTCCTCCGGCGCGGTAAGCAGTTGCGCAGACGGGTCGTAGGTATGCCCGACAGCGCTTGCTACGCGCCGTGCCGGCAAGTCGGCTAAAATCGGTGCCGAGCGGTTGCATGCCTGTGCGCCCGCGCGCACTGCGCGTATCTGCCGCAAAGCCTCGGCCTCGTCCGGTATCCACGCAAAATTCAGCCGCGCGATATCCATGCCTGCTGTGCTCATTGCGCACAAAGTGTCCGCGCCGCCCGACGACGTGCCGATGGTCGCGATTATTTGCGCTTTGGAACTCATGCAAGTGTTTTTTCTATTGCGATAAGCCTATCATATTTAGCCGTCCGCTCCGGCTTGGTCGGCGCGCCGGCCTTTATATACCCGCACCCAAGCCCAACGGCAACGTCGGCAATCCAAGTATCAAGTGTCTCACCCGAGCGGTGCGAGGCTATTCCCATCCACCCTTGCGCGCGTACCGCGGCAACGGCGGCAACCGTCTCGCTCACCGTGCCCGCCTGATTCGGTTTTATGATGACCGCGTTGATCGCGTTTTTTTGCGCGGCAAGAGTAATGCGGCCGGCGTTTGTCGCGGTCAGGTCGTCTCCGACCACCAGCACATCCGGCGCCGATGCGCGCAACGCGGCAAAACTTTCCCAATCATCTTCCGTAAACGGGTCTTCTATGGAAACCAGCGGATATTTTTTTACTATATCGGCGTACCACGCGGACATGGTTGCTTTATCAAACGTGGGCATCGAACTCGCAGCAACATCAATCGCCAGTTTTATTTTTCCATCATATCCAGCGGCGGATATTGCGGACACAAGCAGGCCAAGAGCCTCGTCGTTGTTGGCAAGCGCCGGCGCGTATCCGCCCTCGTCGCCCATCACTGTGCCGTATCCGTTTTTTTCCAACAACACTTTAAGCGCCGTCATGCAGTCTTGCGCCGCCTGCACTTGTGCGCCGGCTCCATCAATGCCGGCCGGCACCAGCATGCACTCCTGTATAGCAATACCGCCTTTGGCGTGTTTGCCGCCGTTGAGCACGTTGAACATCGGCACAGGCAATGCAAAGGCGGTGTTTCCCGCTAAATTTCCAAAATATTTATATAACTCCACCTTTTGCTCCGCCGCCGCGGCGCGCGCGAACCCCAGCGAGACGCCGAGCAGGGCGTTGCCGCCGAGCCGCCGCCTGTCAGGCGTGCCGTCGAGCGCTATTAAAAACTCATCGAGCGACTTTTGGTCAAACTCTTTTCCGGACAGCGCCATGCTTATTTCTGTATTTATTTGAGCAACGGCCACCGCGGGCTCTACCACCCGCGCCTCATGCGCGCCGACAGAGGCGCCGGACGGCACCGACGCAATACCCGAACCGCCTGCAGTACCAAGCGTTACTTCGATAGTCGCGTTGCCGCGCGAGTCCATAATCTGTTTGGCCGAAAGTGTCTCTATTTTATGCACAAAACCACTATACCACTTGAACCTCTTCGTCATTAATTCCTAACCGTCTATCTCTCCTGAGATTTTGGTACAAGGATATGAGCTGGCTGGAAATATTGAAACTTTTAAATTGGCCCGCGCTCGCCTTAGCTGCTTGTGCCATGGTGAGGCGCTTTGTATCGTCTGCCAGAAGCTCTCGCGCTCGTGCGCAGGCCTCTTCTAAAGTCGAAACAATGTAGCCGTTTTCTCCGTTCTTAATAACCTCCGGCACGACGCCGACCGAGTACGCAATTGGCACTAATCCTTGCGACATTCCCTCTACTAGACTGAGAGAAAATCCTTCGTAGCGGGAAGAGAGAAACAAAATACTGCCGTAGAGCGGCGCGAGTGCACCGGGAATGAGATCTTTGCGCATGTTGGTGTACATATAGTGCTTGGGGAACGCTACACGCAGCCACTCTTTGAGCTTGCGGTTGGTGGTCATGCAGACCGTGGTCTTTGGCACGTCAGGGAACGTGCGGTAAAAGTTTACGAGGCGCGAGAATCCTTTTAGTTTGAGGGTAAACACATCACCCCCGAGCCTGCCAAGAAAGACCAGGTGGGGTGGTTGGGCCGTAGTAGGACGTTGCGGCTCAAACCAGTAGTCTTCAATCGCATTGTGTATGACCGTTATACGCTCCCCCGGTACCTGCATTTCCATAAGCTCGTTTTTTACCTTTTCCGATGTAGCGATACATGCAGCTGCGCGAGTGGCTGCGACCGCTTCAATGTCCGCGACGTCTTCCATAGGACGGAAAGTCTTGAGGTCGAACTCAGGAATGATATCTAGCTTTGCCAGCTCCTTGAACACTTGCTGCTCTTCCTTTGGAAGACGTCGCGTCGCTGGTACGGCGTCAAGGTAGCCGCGAATAGTGGAGCCAAAATGGCACACCACCGGCACATTGAATGATAGGAACGGAAGCGGAGTGTAGGTGGTGCCTTGGATGATATGGTTTTTGAGTATCTCGTCCTTGTGCTCTAGGAGCGAATGAAAAAACAATATGTTGGCGATACCTTTTAGGTGGACCGGGGTATCGGTCAACTGGTGACGAGGAAAGAAATTGCGTACTCGTGCGCCACGCCCAGCAAGAGCGCTGCTCATAAGCTCGTTGATATGGTGCGCCCCGGTCGCAATTTTCTTATCGTTATGGATAAAAGCAACTTTCAAGCCGTTTCCTTTGGGAGTCGGGGCAATACGTTTTGGTCCTTTCCAATACCGCAGGAAAGAACGGGTAGCCGTATACGCCTTGCGGGTAAAATGCTTGGTTGTGTTTTCCATAAAGATTACGAAGCATATGCTTCGACCGATCGAGCAGCCGTACGGCTGAGCTTTTTACGATACAGGTACTTCCGCGCTTCTTCCACTACTACTATTGACACCGCCACCGGAATAATCATCAACCACTCACCCAGCGTGAGCGGCACGGTGCGCAGGATGTTTTGCAGGAAAGGCGTATACACCGCGAGTATCTGAAGAAATATCACGAGTGTCGTAGCACCGAGTAGGAATTTGTTGGAGAAGAAATCCATCTGGAATATCGACTTACTCTCCGAGCGGCAGTTCCACGCGTTGAACCATTGGAACACCGCAAGAGTGGTGAGAGAGATAGTCCATGCCTTGGCGAAGTCGTTTTCAAAGTATCCCTGGAACAGGAAGAGTGTGCCAAGAGCCATCGGGAGCGCCATAAACACCATGCGCCGCGCCATGAGCCCGTCAACAATATACTTATTGGGCTTCTTGAACGCGCTGGAGAGAAGCCCTTCCTCTTTTGGCTCCATAGCGAGCGCAACGTCAAGAAACCCGTCAGTGACGAAGTTGAGCCAGATAATCTGTGCTGCGAGAATGGGCAGCGGATATCCGAGCAGCAATGCGCCGGTTATCACGAGTACTTCTCCGAGACTGGTGGAGAAGAGGTATAAAATAACTTTCTTTATAGTTTTGTAGATACTTCGGCCCTCCTCTACCGCCGAAACGATACTGCCGAAGTTGTCGTCGAGCAATATGATATCGGCCGCCTCTTTAGCAACCTCCGTCCCTATTTTGCCCATGGCAACACCGAGGTCGGCAGCCACCAGCGGCGGTGCATCGTTGACCCCGTCGCCGGTCATGGCGATTATTTCGCCGCGCTTTTTATATGCGTTGACGATGCGGAGCTTGTGCTCCGGGGTTACCCGCGCAAAAACCGACACTCCTTCGAGCATTGCCGCAAGCTCCGCGTCGGACATCTCATCGATTTCCGCCCCCGTATACATTTTGTCGCCCTCCTTCCAGATACCCGCGTCCTTGGCTATCGCGCGGGCAGTAAGCTTGTGATCGCCCGTGATCATGACCACTTTGATGCCCGCTGCAGTAGCCCGCTCCATGGCTTCAGCCACTTCGGGCCGCAGGGCATCCTGCATGCCAAAGAAGCTCACAAAGGTAAGGCCGTGCACCGCGTCCGGAGTAAGTGCAGACGGCTTGCCCTGCCTGCCGGCAGGCAGGTCGCGTACCGCTCCGGCAACCACGCGCAGGCCGCGGCCGGACATTTGAATAAGCACCGCTTCAAGCTCTTCTTTGTCCTGCTTTCGCATCGGCCTGCTCTCGCCGTCGCGGCGGATTTGCGTGCAGAGCTCAAGCACGGCTTCTGGAGCGCCTTCGACCGTAAGAAAGTTTTTTCCGGCTACCTTGTACACGGTGGCGTGGTACTTGAGTTTGTAATCAAACGGCAACTCCGCGACAAACGGCGACTCGCGCATAAGATCGTCTTTCATAAAACCTACTTTCTCCCCGAGCACCCGTATAGCGGCTTCGGTAGGGTCGCCCGACACACCCCAGCGGCCCTCGGCCTCTAAGTAGGTAACCCTGGCACTGGCGCACAAAGCCGCCATCTTTCCGGCAAGGAGCAGCTCGGGATGGTTAGCCGCATCAACCACTTTGCCGCCGAGCTCAACGGATCCTTTCGGCTCGTAGCCCACGCCGCTGACCTTAAATGTTTTGCCGTCGGTATATACCTCACGGACCACAAGCTCGTTTTTGGTGATGGTGCCGGTCTTGTCCACGGCTATGACCCGCGCCTGTCCCAATGCCTCCACCGCCTGCAGTTTTTTTATCAGCGCGTTGCGCTTGGACATGCGCCACACGCCGGTCGCCAACACCAGCGTGATGACGATGGGCAGACCCTCGGGGATGATGGACACCGCCAGAGATACGACCGTGGTAAAAATAGTAACAACGTCCTGGCCTCTGATGAGGCCGAGTACGAACAAAAAGGCGCTGATGACCGCCACAACAATGATGATGGCGCGGGAGAGATGGCGGATGTTCGCCTTGAGCGGAATCTCCGAGTCTATAGCCGATATCTGCACCGCGATTTTGCCGATGGCCGTATTCTGTCCGGTTGCAACAACCACGGCTCTGCCGTTTCCTGCGACGATATTTGTGCCCTTAAACACCATGTTGCGCTGCTCGGGTACGGCAAGCGCATCTTTTTGTATTGCTTCGGGGTTTTTGCTCACCGGCTCTGACTCTCCGGTAAGGGACGCTTCGTCGATTTTGAGATTGTTTGTGGCTATGACCCGGGCGTCGGCGGGGATCTTCTCGCCCTCCTGCAAGACCAGCACATCGCCGCGCACTACCTCGCGGTCCGGTATCGTCAGCTCCTGCCCGTCGCGCAGCACGGTGGCAGTAGTCTCCACGAACTTCTTGAGCGCCAAGAGCGTATTCTGCGCCTTGCCTTCCTGTATAGTGCCTACAATCGCGTTGAACAGGAGCACGGCAAGGATAATCGAGCCGTCGATGACCTCGCCCATAAGGAATACGATGCCGCTTGCGGCAAGCAATATGTAGATGAGCGGGCTACGGAACTGGCGCAGGAACATTGCCGCAAGGCCGTCGGGCTTCGCTTCGGGGAGAGCGTTGAGTCCATCTTCTTTGAGCCGTCGGATGGCCTCGTCGGCACTCAGTCCGTTCTCGGTGGTACGAAGTGCCTCAAGGACCGCCGGCAGCTCTTTATTGTGCCAGGTGGTAAACATGTAAAGTGTTTCCTACACAAAACCACTATACCATTTCGAAAAATAACGAGGTGGGTAGCCTCAATTTTTGTGCATATATAAAAGTTGAATAAGACGAGTATTTTGTTAGAATGAACATATGAACATCCAATGGAAATGGGCATTTATCCACGCTCTTTTTGTCTACGCATGCATGATGATCGGGTCCGTTATCGCAGTTAGCCTTCTCAAATTGGGAGCACTCAATCCTGCTAATCTCATAATTAGTGCCGAGTCTGCGTTCGGATATCTAGGCGCCGTCTTTATAGTGTCTGCAATAACTATTTTGGGTGGCGCTATTGGTTTTGCAGTTAGTGTGTTCAGAACAGAGCTATACCGTGGCAGACACATTTTCGCAGTTGCTATACTTGTGTTAATAGCACAGATTGCCATAACTCTTTTCTCAACTGATTTTTTCAATCTGCAAACGTTTGAGCTATCAGATTTTATTGCAGTATTTGAAATCATCCCACGTATATCTATGCCTATCGTGCTCAGTACGCTACTTGGCTGGGTATTGGGGAATCTTGCGCGCAAATTATTTAAGCGAGCGAAAGTAAGCCCTGCGGGATAAAGACTACTGAGCGCGAACTACTCTCCGCGGTGGTGACGAGACCCCCGCTGACAATTATTTGCCGGCGATTAAAAATCTAACCTTTTTTAATATCCGCCCAAAGCGACAATACGCCCAAAGCCAAAAAGAGCGCCGCCTCCAACCAATTTTGTTTTTGAAGCGCCTCAATTAAAGCAATTCCGAAAAAAATTATAAATACCGCTAAGTTTGTAAATTTCAGATTCATGTAGCGACTTTTTTAATTAAATTCCACTAAACACTATAATTCTAACACGAACACCTTGGCGGAGACGATTGCCGGAACTTTGAACCAAAAACGTGGCTCAAATTCAAGGATCTTGAAAAAAGCATAAGTGAATTACGAGCCATGTTCAAGCAACATCCTCAATGGTTTGAGGTACCGAGGCCTAAATCAGATAAAGGTATAAATGCCGTTGATTATTCAATTACGCCCTAAAGTTACTTTAGAAGAATTTCTCCGATTGAATCGAGTTCATATTTAATTTGCTGTCGAGCTTTTTCAACCTCAGTAATCTTCTTAGTTATGTTTTTAATTGTAGCTAGGTCCAACTTCGGGACTACAATCTCTATATAATCTTCGTCTTTGATTGCTGGCTGAATCGTGCCAGATACCATCCAGCGAATCTGATTAAATGTTGTTTTTAGTCGAAGGAGAACGTATAAAGCTTCGCGTGTCATGCCCTCCTTCGGACGAAGAACCAAGAAGCCAGTTGAGGCGATTTCTCCATCAAGCGCAGGGGGTACTATTGCAACATTTTCCTCACTATCTTTTACTGTAGCAGCAATGACATCCCCTTCACGCAATAGAAGTCTCCCGCGACTTGGCACCTCCTCTCCCGAAAGTTCGTCCCAAGAAACAATATTTCCGAGTCGCTTCTCAACATGACTGAATTGGATGTACTTAAAGACACGCTCCGGAGAGTTATTTGGATTAATTCTATCTTCTGAAATATAAGCAATATCCGCTATCTTTACGCTTGGAACATCAAGCTTGAAAACATATTTAGCATAAAAATAACTTGCGTCGAAGCGTTTCTCAAGCAGATCAGAATCGATCATAAAGCATGCAGGCTCCTCCGCGATTATATGAACGCCATCCAAACCATCTTGGATGGTGCGGTGGTGTTGCGTCGTTAAGAATTCTCGATACAAACGCAAGATAAGAGGGAGATCATTTTGAGCAATCGGCTCTGCCTCTTTTGTAGAACGGTCATAGCCCACCTCTTCAGCAACGGCCATAAATACTGCACCCTGCCTATCCCCGTCAGATTTCCTTTTACGCAGAAACAGAATGCTCGTTTTACTATTTGCGCCCGCAGCTTTAAATGCCCGGTCCGGAAGGCTTATGACAGCCTGAATTATCGTGTGTTTTTTAATATAGTTCCTTACGTAGTCTGTCGAGGAATTATTGAGAACCCCGTCAGGGAGTAAGATAGCTAATTCGCCCCCGTCTTTTAAGAGTTTTATACATTCTTCTACAAACAAAATTTCTCGCAGCTGTGCTGGAGGAGTACCTCTTGCGTATTCCTCACCCAATTCGAACTGCTTTAAAATTACCCCCTCATCTTTGTTGCCGAATGGAGGATTGGTAATTACTAAGTCAAATTTCTTCGCCGCTAACTTTTCGTGCCTATGGGCCTCAAGTCCACTGTTACGGTAGATGCCCCCATGTCCATCTCCATGGAGAACCATATTCATTTTGGCTATACGGACAAGGCGTGGATCAATATCAACACCATATATCTGATCACGCGCGAGAACATTAAGTAGCCCTTGTTTTTTCTTGTTATCTTTTTCTGTCTCTTGAATGTGTTTAGCAACGTGCATAAACACCCTGATTAAGAAGCCTCCGCTTCCGCAAGACGGGTCAATGACAGTATATGAGGTTTTATCGGAAGAAAGTCGTTGCGGATTAACGAAACTAACCATAAAATCAACGATGGTGCGAGGAGTAAAGAATTGCCCGAGTTTCCCTGTAAACGTTCTTCCTAAGAAGATTTCAAATGCGCGTCCCTTTACATCAACTTCTGTTTCCTGAAGTGTATAGCCCTGAATTAACTGAGTGATTTCCTTAATACTTTCATCTTTCAATTTTATAGATTCATCACCATTAAAAATATCTTTATTTGCATCTCGTCCCCGCTCAAATAAATCTTTTTTTATATATCGTGCGTCCGTATGTTCATCGATACCAAAACGACTCTTGCGATTTTCTTGACCCGCCAATCTCTCCTCGTACATTTTTGTAAAAAGAATCATACTCAATTCATCAAAGGCGTCAGCCCCAGTGAGTCCGTCCCGATCTCGAATTATTGATTCGCATCTATAGAGGATGGTAGAAAATTCCTTAATACCTTCAAACACCAAAAGTGTTTTCTTTGCCTGTTCTTCCTGCTCGGCTGTCAAAGAATCGATTGAAGTGTGTCGTTTGGCCGACAATTCTTTCTTTGATAGAAAGTCTGGTTTTTCAGTAACCTCTTTTGACCAAACAGTTTTTCCTGTTTTTGTATCAAAAACCCGTAGTTCTTTGCCGTTGCATAGAACAGAGTACGTTGCGCGCAAAAGTAGCCCATACGCCATCACTTGATCCTTATAGAAATCTAGATTTTCTTCTGGACCTTTTGCATCCAATACAAAAGCCGTTGCGCCAACAATATTTACAACAATATCGGGAAATACATATTTCCCTCGCCCAATAGGGATTCGCCTTTCATACTCTATTTCATTTTCAATGCTCTCGCTATATCCAAGTGCAACAAGTATAGGAGAAATAATTTTCAACTTAACATCTTCTTCTGTAACAACTTTGACGTTACCTATCGAGATTTTTCGTGACATATAAAATTGAATCCTTGCTATAAAATTAGCACAAATACGATTCCGGCAACAGCCTGGTTATCAACAGGTTGCCTAGCTCAGATTTATTTGGTTCAAACTTGGTAATCTGCGGAGAGGAAGGGATTTCTCCTCCGACCCAATCCTACGCCATCGCGCAGGATTGGTCTAGGCACCACCTCATTCCCCCGCTTGCCGGCAGTGGGTCTGCTCCAGCGTTCGAATTCATATCACATAAAGCATTTGATAAGATACCGCAACTCACGTAAGATACAGCAGACAGGAGAGGTGGCTGAGCGGCTGAAAGCGGTGGATTGCTAATCCGCTATACAGGATCAAACCTGTATCGAGGGTTCGAATCCCTCCCTCTCCGCAAATAAAAAAACCGCCCTAGGGCGGTTTTTTTAGTCTCCGATTTGTAGTTCCGTCTCCGGTATGCTGTCTTTGAGCTCCTGCAAAATCTCTCCTTTCACGCGCAACGATTCTCTCAGCGAACCGCGGCGCTTCTCTGATTTTTTGTCCGGTTGTTCCCACTGCTCCGGCGACGTCGTCGCCTCAGCCCCTACTTGTATCATCATCGAGGCGGCGCGCGGCGCGGAATTTTCCTGCTCACGCACCTGCATCTTCACTTGTAGTGATACGCCTGCCGGCTCAACCGCCTGCCCGTCCGGCTCCGCAAGCGCGACCGCCTGCGCGGCATGTTCGTCAAAATTATCCGAGAGGGCTTTGGCGGTCTTTTTATCAAGCCGGCCGCGTACCGAAAGTTCGCGCGCCTCATCTACCCTCCGCTCCGCAAGGCGTACTTGCACTTCCGATTTGGCGGCAGGGGTGGGCGCGAGCGCCACCTCCACCTTTTCATTTACAGAAACTTTTATCGGATACAGCAGGTCTCCCGGCAACGCGCCCGCGGCGGCAGCCGAGACCGTCCCGGTGCCGGCAATAACAAACAGCAAAAGCCCCGCCATGGTCATGCGCAAGTGATACGACATAAAAACATACGGACTGCGTCGACCAAGGACAGTCCTTAGCTCAGGGCTCTTCAAGGACTGTCCTTCGAAAATCCGCGTGCGCATAGCAGACCTCTCCGCGTCGCTCATGCGGATGTGCTGCGCCTCTTGTTTTAAATTGTTCAGAAATTTTTTCATTGCAGTATCTCCTTAAGCTTCTTCAACCCCCGGTGTATCCGCACGCTCACCGTGTTCTCGCTCTCGCCTACTATATCCCCTATCTCGCCCGGGCTCAGGCCGTCGACATACCGCAATGATATGACCTCGCGGTAGGCGTCCGGAAGCGTCTGCAATGCGTCCATCGCGCGCTTGCCGTCAAACCGCTCTATCGCCGCCTCAAGACTGTTGCTATCGTCGGAAGGCAGAAAGTCTTCGACGTTCATGTCTTCCCCTTTCTCCGCCATAGCCTCCAGCGACACGGACTTTTTGCGGCGGTACTCGTCTATTATGAGGTGCCGCAATGTCCGGTAGAGGAACGGCCGCAACTCGCGGATTTCCTCCCCCTTCTTCGCGTACTCAAACACCTTCATAAAGCATTCCTGCGTCAGCTCCAGCGCGCGGTCGCGGTCGGAGAGCCGCATGCTCGCGTGGCGGAACAGCTCGTCGCCGTACGACTCGAACGCTTTCGTGAATGTGTGTTGAATGTCTTCCATATAGTAAGACGCACGCGCCGCTGTTATCTGACAGGCTATTTGATAGCCTTGGCAACCGCCTGCGACACTCCTTTATCAAAGGGCCCCGGCACGATTTTGTCCGCGGCCGGACGCGTGACCAGCGCGGCAAGGTTTTTGGCGGCGCGTATTTTCATATCATCGGTAATCTGCCGCACTTTATGGTCGAGCGCCCCGCGGAAGATGCCGGGGAATGCCAGAGAGTTGTTTATCTGGTTGGGGTAGTCGGAGCGGCCCGTGCCGATAACCATTGCTCCGCCACTTTTTGCCTCTTCCGGAGTAATCTCGGGCGTCGGGTTTGCCATCGCAAAGACTATCGCGCGTTTTGCCATCAACTTAATATCGGCCGCAGTTGCGAGCCCCGGACCAGATACGCCGAGTAGAGCGTCCGCGCCGAGCAGAGCCTCAGGCAGACCGCCCTTAACCTTGCGCGGGTTAGTAATTCTGGCGAGTGCGCGCTTGTGGGGTTCTTGGCGCGCAGTGTTTATGATGCCCTTGCGGTCGAGCATGACGATGTCGCGTATTCCCGCCTTATGCAGGAGCCTCGCCGAGGCGGTGCCCGCGGCGCCCGCGCCGGAAATTACTACTTTTAGTTTTTTAAAATCTTTTTTGACGACTTTTGCCGCGTTGATAAGCGCGGCGAGTATGACAACCGCCGTGCCGTGCTGGTCGTCGTGCATCACCGGGATGTCGAGGCGTTTTTTTAATCCCTCTTCTATATAAAAACACTTCGGCGCGGCGATGTCCTCCAAATTGATGCCGCCGAACACCGGCGCGATAGCCATGACCGCCTCAATAATTTTCTCCGGGTCCTGCGTATCAAGCACAATCGGGAACGCGTCTACGCCTGCAAATGTCTTAAACAGCGCGCATTTTCCCTCCATGACCGGCAAAGCGCCGTAGGGGCCGATGTTGCCGAGACCCAGCACCGCCGAGCCGTCGGAAATAACCGCTATCATTTTGCCTTTTATCGTGTACTCGCGCGCCAGCTCTTTGTTTTTGTGGAGCAGAGAGGACACCGCCGCCACGCCCGGGGTATATACAAGAGACAGGTCCGCGCGGCTCTTGACCCGCGTAGCCGGTTCAATAGTAATCTTCCCCCCGAGCTTTTTATGGAGTTTGATGGCGTTTTTGGCTAAATCGTTCTTATTCATGCCGACCCAGTATAATGCATCATATGAACCTAGGCGACCCTCTCTCGAGCCACTTCCGGCTTATCGACGCGCAAAAGGCGGCGCTCCGCAAGCTCGGAGTTACAACTGTGCGCGACCTGCTGTACCACTTCCCCTCCCGCTACGACGTCGGAGGCGATGAGGCGCAGATTGCGGGGCTGGTGAGCGGACAGGAGGCCAGTATTATCGGCACGCTGGAAAAACTTGAGACAAAAAAGGGGTGGAAAAGCCGCATACCGATGAGCGAGGGATATCTGCGCGACCAGACCGGCCGCATCAAACTGCGGTGGTTCAACCAGCCGTACATCGCCAAAATGTACGCGGACGGCACTCTGGTAAAAGCGGTCGGCAAAGTCAGCGGTTCGGAAGGCAAAATATATTTGGCAAATCCACAACTCCAAAAAATCTCCGCGACTGAAGCAGGGCTGTTTGCGGAGCAGAAACTTGTTGCGGAAAATGGTCTGGTTGAGCCGACCCAGACGGTGACCCGAGGACCTTTTCTGCGGCAAGTTTCTGCTCCGCCCGACCTGTTTGCCGTGTATCCGGAATCACGTGGAATTAGTTCGCTCTGGTTCCGCAGTGCAATTAAAAAAATAATTGAACAGAAGATAGAAGCGGAGGACTCTATACCAGAAGACATACTGAAAAAATATAACCTGCCGGCCCTGCATACCGCGCTCCTGTGGGCACACCAGCCGAAAGAGCTTAAAGTGGCCGAGGCCGCGCGCAAGCGCTTTGCGTTTGAGGAGGTGTTTATGATCCAGCTGGAGCGCCAGCGCGAGCGCCTCATGCAATCGAGAGAGAAAAGTTTTTCGATAGAAGCGACGCACGCGGATATAAGCGAGTTTATGGCAGAGTTCCCGTTTGAGGCGACCGTCGCGCAAAAAAAAGCGATTGAGGCGATACTCGGCGATATGCGCAGCGGCCACCCGATGTCGCGCCTGCTTGAGGGCGACGTCGGCAGCGGCAAAACGGCCGTTGCGGCGGTAGCCGCCTACGCCGCGGTACACACGCGTCCGCCGGCGCAAAACTTCGGCACGCTGCAGGTTGCTTACATGGCGCCTACCGAGATTTTGGCAAAACAGCATTTCGAGTCGTTCATACAATTTTTCGAGCACTTCCCC
>Ga0209210_1001201_pt1 | contig 22573 bp, 16 predicted proteins | sample RifGroA1_FD_183991 | JGI IMG/M metagenome (GOLD analysis project Ga0209210, IMG submission 183991) | Contaminated groundwater microbial communities from Rifle, Colorado, USA - Rifle Groundwater A1 (SPAdes) (version 2) | ecosystem: Environmental > Aquatic > Deep subsurface > Groundwater >...
CGCGAGGTTACGATAAAGGACATTGTTATGCACTTTCCTGATGTTTCTGAAAAGACAATTCAGCGCGAACTCGTCGCGATGTCCGATAGTGGTGTCCTAAAGAAAATAGGCGATCGCCGATGGTCACGCTATGCCCTTGCGTAGTCCCACGCACCCATTCAATATCCCATATTCAACATTCTATATTCTACCCATATTGCTTGTTTTCTCCCTCATTTTCTGCTATTATTAACGCGTGTGGAGTATTGTCGGTTTCGCTATTCGTAGCCGTTTCCGCGAGTTATCCACACATATACTTTGCAGGTTTACTTGCATTGTATATAATGTATGTAAGTTCAGTGCGTGTAGAAATACATTGTACTGGATTTAGGTGTATATAGAAGTGTTACATTTCTGTATACACTTTAAAAAAGAAACACTCCCGGCTTACGATAGATTGCAAGCAAGGGGAGAGTCCATTGAAAACTAGGTCCGGCGCACTCAGTATTGAATCGTGTGAATTTGCATTCTGTATTTCAGATTCAAAATTCTATATTCAATATTCAATTCTGAACGCACCGGGTCTTGCATAGAAAATCGCATCACACAAGAAGGTGCATTTTCAGTTTTCAATGGCCTTGACCCGAGTGGTCGAAGCACTACCGCATGACCGACAAAACGACAGAGACAGTTACTAAAAATTCGCGAACAATTGACCTCACGTCGAAGTCAAACTAAGTTCGCATGTGCGATTAGAAATTTACCAATAAATTATGAATAAAATTATTTCATCAAAGTCTGCCCTCGTTGCAGGTTTGGTGGTAGCTGCGTTTGCATTTACTGCATCAACGGTATCAGCTGCTACATTTTCAACAAACCTAAAGCAAGGCAGCACAGGTGCTGATGTTATGGAACTTCAGAAAGTTCTTAACATGAGCGCTGACACACAGGTTTCTGTATCAGGCGCAGGTGCTCCAGGAATGGAGACCTCATACTTCGGTCCTGCTACAAAAGCCGCAGTTATCAAGTTTCAGAACAAGTACGCATCAGACATTCTCGCACCAGTTGGTTTGACCAGCGGTACAGGATTCGTTGGTGCATCTACTCGTGCAAAGTTGAACACAATGGGAGGATCGGTTACAACCACCACCACTACAACAACAAGCACAGTTCCTGGTTGTACTTCAACAGTTGGCTTTAGCCCAACAACAGGACAGTCATGTGCAACAGGTGCAACAACAGTTACACCTACAGGCACAGGACTTACAGTAGCTTCAGCTACACAGCCAGCTAATGGTCTTGCAATCCAGAACGCATCACGTGTTCCATTTACAAAGGTTACTCTTACTGCAGGATCTTCGGATGTTGTAGTAAACGGTATCACTGTAGAGCGCTCAGGTGCAGCAGTCGATGCAAACTTCTCAGGCATTATTCTTCTTGAAGAAGACGGAACACAGCTTGATATTGCAAAGACACTTGGTTCAACTCACCAGGCTATTGTTGGTGGCACATTTACTGTAAAGGCAGGAACTTCAAAAACTCTTACCGTTGCAGGTAACATGACTACAGACAACAGCACACGTGCAGGACAGGTTGCGGCTCTCACTGTAGTTGCAGTTAATACTGCTTCAACAGTTTCAGGCTCACTTCCTATCACTGGCGCAATGCACACAATCAACGGAACGTTGACCATTGGTACAGCTACTGGTGCGAACTCATCGTATGACCCAGGTACGACAGCTACAAAAGCTATCGGTACAACGGGATACAAGTTCACTGCAGTACGTGTTACTGCTGGTTCAGCAGAAGATGTACGCTTGAAGTCAGTTCGTTTCTATCAGGCTGGTTCAGTATCAGCGGGCGACCTTTCAAACGTAAAGATTTACGTTGACGGTACTGCATACGATGCTGTTGCTTCTGATCGCTACTACACTTCAAACTTTGGTTCAGGCATCGTGATCGCAAAGGGTCTTTCAAAAGACATTTGGATCGCTGGTGACATCACTGGTTCAGGTGCCGCAGGTCGTACAATCGACTTCGACATCCAAAAGAACACAGACATCTACGTTTCAGGTGAGACCTACGGACAGGGTATTATCGCAGGCGGTACAATTACCACCTCGACACCTTCTCTTAGTGGTAACGCTGTAACCGTTTCAGCAGGTTCGTTCACACAGGTTCAGAAGTCAACTTCAGTACCTGCACAGAACATTGCGATTAACCTCGCAAGCCAGCCTCTTGGCGGATACGAAGTAGACCTTACAGGAGAAGCTATCTCTGTACAGTCACATGTATTTACTGTTACAAACTCAGGATCACAGGCAGCAGCAACACTCACAAATGTTTCTCTCTATGACGAGAACGGAGCAGTTGTAGCAGGTCCAGTAGATGCTACGTACGTTGGTACAACATCACAGACAATCACCTTCACAGATACAATAACTTACCCAATTGGTAAGCATGTGTACTCATTGAAGGGTAAAGTTGCTACAGGTGTTGCAAACGGAGTTACTTACTCAACTGTGTTGACTACAATGTCAACCATTACAGGTCAGACAACAGGAAATACAATTTCATCTCCTACTGTTGGCTTTGCAATGAACACAATGACAGTTAAGTCAGCAGCTCTTGCGCTCAGTATGTCAACTTCACCAGCAGCACAGAGCATTGTTGCAGGTGCACAGGGTGTAACATTCGCAAATCTTCAGCTTGACGCAAGTCAGTCTGGTGAAGATGTTCGCTTCTCATCAATCGTTGTAGTACACACAGGAACCGGCGATATTTCAAAGGTTACTGGACTTCAGCTTTGGGACGGAGCAACTGCATTGAACACAGGTTCAAACGTAGTTACATCAGCAACATCAACAACAATTACCTTTGATCAGTCTCTTACAGTTGCAAAGAATACCGTAAAGACACTTGCTCTTAAGGGTAATCTTTCTTCTAGCGCAGCAAGCACATTCAAGTGGAATGTTGCTACTGCTCCAACAACAACAGGTGTAACTTCAGGCGCGTCAGTAACACCTACAGGTGTTGCTACAGCTTCAAGTGCAACTATGACTGTTGGAACTGGATCACTCGTTGTTTCAACTGCACCTTCAAGCCCTTCATACGCTATCGCGGCTGCAGGCTCGACAGGTAACACGGCAGCGGTTATTCGCTTCCGCGCAACGAACGAAGGGGTTAACCTCGCTCGTTTGGGTCTTAAGCTTACCAACACAGCATCAAGTTCAGCATCAGACCTAGTACAGGTTTCGATCTGGGATGGCGCTACTCAGGTAGGTACAGCAGTATTCACAGGAACCAACACTAATGCAACTTCAACGTTCGCATCAGCAGTTGCTCTTCCAAAGGATGCTGACAAGGACCTTACCGTAAAGGTAGACTTCGCTCAGATTGGTACTGGTTACACAGGCGTACAGGGTGACCTTATCGCTATCGATGCTGATACCAACGGTACAAATACCGAAGGTACAGGTGTTGGTTCTGGTTCAACCATCGACGCAACAGGTACAACGGCAGTATCAGGCATCCGCCTCTTCAAGTCGTTCCCAACCTTCGCGCTTGGCACGATCGGTTCAACAGGTGTTGCAGATGGTAAGCTCATGCGCTTCACCGTTACTGCAAACGCAAACGGTGGAGTTGGTATTGACCAGTTCAAGTTTGCAGTTGCAACAACATCAGCAACATTGTCGAACATTAACCTCTTTGGTTACACTGATTCAGGTTACTCAGCACCAATTTCTGGCTTCTCATCAGGTCAGATTGCAGCGGCTAACACGACTGCTCCTACTGGAACATTCACAATCGATCCTTCGGCTGTGATTAACATTCCTGCAGGAACAACGTATTACTTCGAAGCACGTGCTACCGTAACAGCGTCAGCAACGACATACTCTGTCACAACAACGCTTAACGGTGACTCAGCATATCCTTCACTCGCAGAAAACATGGGTACTTCAGCTACAGTACAAGCACTTGGTAACCTCGTATGGTCACCAAACGCTACAACTACTTCAGCAGCAGCTCATGTTGACTGGACACTTGGATACGGAGTAGCAGGCTTGCCTTCAAGCGGCTTGATTCAGACACGTTCGAACTAACCTCGGTTAGCGACTATACGTCAAAAATGAAAGCTTCCTAATCCGAAGCTTTCAACAAAACAGCCCGGCACCGCAAGGTGCCGGGCTGTTTTTGTTTGCTTGTATTATATTATATCCCACACCCGCGAAGGTCTGACCTTCACGAGCCTTACATCACTTACTCTGTGAAGGTCTGACCTTCACGGAAGCATAATCCGCAGTATTTTTACTCCTCTTCTTCACTAAATGCGCACGCCTTGATATACTTAATGATAAATGAACAGATCTTTTGATTTTTCGATAGGCGAGTATTATCATCTTTACAATCGCGGAACAGATAAAAGAATTATTTTTACAAACAGAAACGACCATAATCGTTTCGTCTTATTATTACATCTTTGTAATGGGATAGAGCGAGTTGATGTAAGCAATAAGCTCCGTGAAGGTCAGACCTTCACGGAGCTTATAAATATTGAGTTTTCTGACAGACTGGTCGATATTGTCGCATATTGCCTCATGCCGAATCACTTTCATTTACTGGTAAGAGAAAAACAAGAGGATGGAATTAGTTTGTTTATGAAGAAGCTTCTCACTGCATACTCGATGTATTTTAATAATAAAAACAACCGTACAGGTGCTCTTTTTGAAGGCAGGTTCAAGGCAAAACACGCAAACACCGACGAATATCTCAAGTATCTTTTTGCGTATATTCACTTAAATCCTATTAAAATTATTGATTCAAAATGGAAAGAGAAGGGGATTCAGGATCTCAAAACAGCGCAAAATTTTTTAAATAATTATGAACACTCAAGTTATCTTGATTGGATGGGGAACGATCGCCATGAATCAAAAATACTTAATCGCGCGGCATCACCAGAATATTTTTCAACTGTAAAAGATTTTAATGATTTTGTGAACGAGTGGCTTACATTCAAGGATGTTCAATAAATACAACACTCGTGAAGGTCGGACCTTCACGAGTGAAGAGTTATCCACAGCATCGTTGTTTTTTGTGTAAATGGTAAATACAATCGTGCTACACTGTGGAGAAGTTATGAAAAAAATAATAAATATTTTGAAGTGGTCGGCTATAGCAATATTAGCCGGTTTTATTTTGTTAGTTATTGCACGCATTCCGTTTTATATCCAAAACCAGAAGACCGAAGAACATGTTGCGAAGATTCACGCTACAAAGCTCGCTATGGATGATGTGATGGGTATAAATTTACCACCAGACCCTGGCACAGAAGCACACAAGACTGTTGCAGGTATTGATGCAAACGAAAATGGCACTCGCGATGATGTTGAGCTGGCCATCTTTAAAGAATATCCAGGCTCGGCAAAGACGAGAGCGGTGCTTTTGCAGTATGCGCTTGCTTTGCAGATGGAGATGGTACAGCCTGTGGTAAATAGTGGTACGGTTGGTGCTGTTGCTGAGCAGAAATCAAGAGGCTATTTATGTATTGGTGAAACTATTCCACGAGAAGATTTTGATAAATTTGTCGAGGAGAGTAATAAATTACATGAATTTGTAGAGAAATTACAATTAAACACAGTGCTACGCAAAAATTATCGAGTAGATTTCTATAAAAAATTAACAAGCGGCGAAGTCCCTCGTGATTATTGTGATATTGATTTGAATTCTTTGCCAAACTAGATATGTACAGAGATATTAAAAACATATTAGTAGCTTCATTAGTTGCTTTTGTTGTTTTTCTGCCATATTCCACCTTTGCAGCTTCTTGTTCTGTGTCTGGATACACAATAACAACAATCAATGGGATTTTTACTGATGAGTCCAGGGCTTCATCTAACGCGGACGCCCTAGTTAATTATCTCGGGAAAACATATCGTGGTGAAACCCTCAATGTTAAGTATCTCCTCAACAAAACCCACAAAGCCCTCGACCTCACCGATGTCGTGGTCCAGAAAACTTTTGAGGGGGTGAATATTGGAGATCCTGACTTTATTAAAATTCTCAACGATGCAAGCGCGCAAGTTAAAACCCAAAAGATTCTCCTTGTTGCTCATTCACAAGGAAATTTCTATGCTAATAATTTCTACAAAGTCGTTACTGATGATGGTGATGTACCAGGACAATCGATTGGTGTATACAGTATTGCTACTCCAGCAGCTTACGTCGCTGGCACGGGAAAGTATCTGACTTCCGACACTGACACCGTTATTAATCTTGCGCGGAATGTTCTACCTGGAACAATTTTGCCAGCATTCGACAGTATTGATTATTTGGAATCGGATGATTCTGGAAGGGGGCACGGGTTCCGTGAAATTTACCTTATGTATCGCCCTAAAAAAATCATTGAAGACATTAAATGGTCACTAGATAGATTATCTGTCGACCCTTCCCGCTCAGAGGACACTGTATGCATTAATCCACCTAAGGCACTTGCAACTTCTGAAAAAATAACCAGAGCTATTGTCTATCCTCTCGACCTAACTGTAGCTACGGGGGCAGTGGCTCTAACTGCGATAAAAAGTGCAACTATTACAACTATGATATTTGCATACCACACAGCCGTAGCCACTGCCATTTGGACATACAACACTGGTGTCGTAACCGCAAAATTCATTGGTGACACCACTGTCGCCGTCGCTTCTACTGTATATGATGCGGTCACAGGGGTACTTTCTGATAACTCAGTTGCAAACAATAACATCGCATCAGTAATCCTTGCGGCACAAACAACTCAAGACACACCGTCAACACCACCAGAAACAATCAGTCAACCAGTTATTTTACAAACTACAACAAGCGAGCCGTCACAGGCTCTTTTTCAATTAGCTCAAGAAACATTGCCACAAACACCATCAGCTGAAACGCAAGCATTATCTCAAACTTCAATTTTAGTCGATATTGGAATCACGGAAGAAAACCAGCAAATACTGTTAGTAAAATCCACTGTTCCCGCTCAAACAGAAACAACCTCGGGTTACTATAGTGGCGGGGGAGGTGGGGGTGGTTCACCACCTGCGCCATCCGCACCAGTGCCACAGACCGACACTACTTCGCCAATAATCAGCATAATCGGCGATAACCCGGCAACAATATCTGTAAACTCTGAGTATGTTGATGCTGGGGCAACTGCAGTTGATGATGTTGACGGCGCGATATCCGCTACTTCAACCTCAACAGTCGACACCACTATTCTTGGTTCCTATTTTGTTATGTACACCGCTGTCGACTCTTCTGGCAATATTGCTACAACAACAAGAGCCGTAAATATTGTTGACACATCTGCGCCTGAGATCACAATAAACGGAACAAATCCAATAACAATTGAGATTAATTCCACGTACAACGACCTTGGTGCCACAGCATCTGATGCAATTGATGGCGCTCGGTCTGTGGTAACAACGAGCAATGTAGACACTTCTCGTATAGGTACGTATTCAGTAACATATGTTGCGTCCGACCTTTCTCAAAATATTTCAACATCCACTCGAGAGGTAAATGTTGTCGATATTATTGAAGCAACGCAAGCTCTTTTTTCTGACCTGAACGCAAACGGCATCGCCGACGCAGATGAAAGCGACGTTATCGCAACATCAACGATGTCGCTTACAGCAGGAGAATATCATTTCAACAATTTAACAATAGCAAATAACGCTACACTCACACTTGTAGGAGATGCCAATTCATCGAGTACTTTCAAGGGCGTAAAAATCGTTGCTACAAATATTACAATTGACGCAGGTTCACGTATATCAGCCGACGCAAAAGGGGATACCGCTGGCTCTGGTTTCCCAAGCAGTATATATGCCGGTGGAAGTCATGGAGGTGTCGGGCTCAACAACACGGCGACATCAACATACGGCTCTGCGAAACAACCGACAACTCTAGGTAGTGCCGGAGGTGCGCCACATGCAATTGGTGGAGGAGCTATCCGCCTTGTTGTTTCGGGGTCACTTGTGAACAGCGGCGTAATATCAGCCGATGGTAACACATCATCATCTGGTGGAAGTATCTATGCGACTGTAGCCGACATGTCCGGGTCTGGAACATTTCATGCAAATGGCGGAGCTCTTGGCAGTGGAGGATATTTCTCTGGGCCTGGTGGTGGCGGACGTGTCGCTGTTTATTACCAAACATCATCATTTGTTGGCACAATAGAAGCATTGGGTGGATGCGGGAGCTACGACGGATGGTCGCAAACATGCGCAGAAAAAGGGACTGCTGGACTTTTTGATACAACAAACAACAATTTTTCCACAGGATCTTCGTGGCGGTTTCAGGTGAACGACGGAGCATCAAGTTTTAACAGCGTTACTCTTTCAAATGGTTCAATTGTGACAATGGACGAAGGTATTACAATAAACGCAAACGAACTTCAGTCCAACGGAGCCTCACTCGCATTATCGAACGGCAGCTCCATCACAGTGTCAACATTCATTGCGAATGGGGGAACAGTCACTTTTTCAGGAGGAGAAACATTCGCAGTAAACACACTTACACTTTCAAACAACGCAACTATCACCGTTGCACAAGAGCGCATACTCTCACTCTCTGTAACAAATTTGACAGTTGATGCAGGGTCTTCAATATCAGTAAATTATAAAGGTTATGGCCAGAGCGCTGGTCCAGGTGCAGGTTCTTCAAATGCTGGAGCGAGCCATGGGGGAGTAGGTTTGTGGAATACAGCGTCATCGACATATGGGTCTATGAGAGAGCCTACAGAAATGGGAAGTGGCGGAAATGGGTACAATCCACGTGGTGGAGGAGCAGTCAGAATTATTGTGTCAGGAAGCTTGGTAAACAACGGTAGTATCGTTGCGATGGGGGAGAATACATCAAGCGGAGGAAGTATTTACGTAACAACAAATAGCCTATCTGGCACAGGAGAATTTCGCGCGGACGGCGGAACGGTTTATTGCCCAAATAGTTGTGTGGGGGCAGGTGCTGGCGGGCGTATTGCAGTGTATTATCAAACATCCACGTTTAGCGGCACAGCGCTTGCGTCTGGACCAAGCACATCTTACGGCAAGGCTAAAGACGGTACGGTTGTAGTAGAGGAGATCGTCACCACACCACCGCCACCTCCGCTTAGTTCTGCGCGCGCAATAAATACATTCCTATTTTTAATAGGAACATCTACTGTCTCCGGCATTGTTGATGAAACTGCGCACACGGTTAGCATAACGGTACCTTTTGGCACTGACGTAAGCGCGCTCTCTCCTCTAGTTGCTGTATCATCTCTTGCAACATCAAGCCCTGCTTCTGCTGTAGTGCAGGATTTTACAAACCCTGTCATTTACACGGTAACAGCGGAGGATGGTTCAACACAAGAGTATACGGCAACTGTAATTATCGCATCTGACACAGTTGCGCCTACTATTACAACTTATACATTCAATGAAACTGCGGGGGATATTACGATAGATTTTGCGACCACAACATCAGTTTCATTTTCGCTTACTGCAAGCGAAAACGTCGACTGGGTGTCAATAAAAATCGAAGACCAAAATACTCCTGATAATTATAAAATTTTCTTTTCTAGCGTTGGGTGCGTGGATGGTACTGCTACCTGTGCAAAATCATGGGACGGCGCACTCTCAAGTGGTGGGATGACAGCTCCCAATGGCACTTATCGCATAAAGGCGCATATTAGAGATATGGCAGGGAACATATATCAGGAATATCTATTACCGTATATAATCACTGTGAATACTACGCTACCGTAGCTGTTGGAAGTTCGCACTACATCATAGAGCCTATCCACTATCTCCATTTCGACTAGAATTTCCCAAATTTTGGTCAAAAAAAGTTCAATTTTCTTCTCAGAATCTTGATTCAGTTCATCAAATTGCCCATTTTTTGTCTCAAAATTTGGGGAATTCGTCTGGAAAGCGAGATAGTGGATAGGCTCTTAGAACTTGCGGAAAGAAGCATATCTGCTAGGATATATTCTTATGACAAACAAGAAAAATCTAGGGATTGCAGGACTCATTGTGCTTGCTATCGCAGCAGCTGTTCTCATTTACCGAGATACGCGTGGAAGTAAAATTGAGATTACTAGCGACACTGGAGACACTATAAAAAACTACGGCATCGAAATGACCGGCGATGGTAAAGTAGAGGTGATTTCTATGGATGAGCAAAAACTTCCGCCTGCCCCTCCGCTCGTACGCTCGACAGATTTTTCAAATACACTCACACCGGAGATAAAAAAGGTTGTTCTCGACAATCTTGAAAAAAGTATCGCTGCCATAAAATCAAATCCAAAAGATATTATAAACTGGATTGACCTCGGGATTCAGAGAAAGCAGATTGGTGACTACGAGGGCGCACGCGATGCATGGGAGTATGCAAAAGCGATGGAGCCAAGCAATATCGTCCCGTGGAACAATCTAGGTGACCTATACCATTTTTATTTAAAAGATTACAAAAAATCAGAAGAAAATTGGAAGAAGACGATTGCACTTAAGCCAGATTATGCGCAAGGGTATCGTGGACTGTATGAGTTATATTCCTATTCGATGAAAGAAAAAGCAAGCGAAATTCCAGAAATACTTAATCAAGGGATTGCAAAAAGCCCGGAAGCGATTGAGTTGAAGGTGATGCTTGCAGAATATGAGAAATCGCTTGTGAAGTAATGTGCAAATGCAACGTTCAAAAAGGGTCGCCATTTATTTTATGTAAAATAAATGGCGACCCTTTTCATGTGGACGAATTTTTTGCTACGTGGTATAATCAAAAGATGAAAGAAGTCATTAAAGCTATAATCGGTTTTGTGGCGATTATAATCGTTGGTCTTGCTGGTGTCACCGTTTCCAACGTGATGAAATTAGGGGAAATGAATGCGACAATCATAACGATTGACAACATCACCCAGGCACGATAATATAACCCCGAAGCCCGAAGAAGTAGGCTACTCTGGGAAAATAGAGTTTAAGCCCTGCGGAGGTCGACTCATAGCTTTTAAAAGCTAGGCTTTACGGCTCTTGCACTTAGTGCGCGAGCCGTCGAATATTATTACTGGATATAAAACCAGTATTACAAATTATGGCAATTACAAAACAAAAGAAAGTAGAACTTGTAGCATCGATGACAGAGCGTCTTAGTGACGCAAAGTCAATCGTCTTCGTAAATTTTAAAGCACTTCCTGTTTCTGAAACAAAAATGCTTCGCAGAAAGCTTTCAGCAGACAAGGTAGGGTACTTTGTTACAAAGAAAACATTGGCAAAGCGAGTTCTCAGCGACCTAAAAGCAAAAGGTGAAATGCCAGAGCTTCCAGGGGAGCTTGCTATAGCATATGGAGATGATCCACTTGCTCCAGCTCGCGAAACATATGCATTCCAGACAACTCCTCGCGATAAGGGTTCAATCTCGATCGTAGGTGGTATTTTTGAAGGAGAGTATAAGACAAAAGAGGAAATGATGGCAATTGCTACAATTCCACCACTTCAGGTACTCCGTGGAATGTTCGTAAACCTCATCAATTCACCAATCCAGCGTTTCGCTATTGCGATGGGGCAGATCGCTGAATCAGCAGGCGAATCAAAAGGTGCGGTTCCAACTGTAGCATCTGTTGCAGAAATTGTAGCAGAAGCTATTCCTGAGGTAGTAGAAGTAGTGACCGAGACTCCTGTAGTAGAGGCTACTCCAGCAGAGACTCCAGCAGAAGTAGCACCAGAGGCACAGCTGAATTAGCAAATTCACGTCCTGGACGAAAATTAAAACTATAAATTATTTAACAAATATTAATATGACAGAAAACAAAGATGTAATAGTTCCTGCAAAGTTTAAGGACATTGTAGAGAAAATCGAGACAATGACTGTTCTAGACCTTCACGAGCTTGTAAAGGTACTTGAGGAGAAGTTCGGTGTGTCAGCAGTAGCAGCCGCCGCAGCTCCAGCAGCCGCCGCCGCAGGTGCAGAGGAGAAGGATTCATTCAATGTAGAACTTTCAGCTTCAGGAGACACAAAGATTGCTGTTATCAAGGTGGTAAAAGAAGTCCTTGCTCTTGGTCTTAAGGAGGCGAAGGATCTTGTAGACGCAGCTCCTTCAATGCTCAAAGAGGGTATGAAGAAAGCAGACGCAGACGAGTTCAAGAAGAAGCTCGAGGAGGCTGGCGCGAAGGTTACTCTTAAGTAATTTAAAGCGAATGCTTCAAGAAAAAAGGTGGCCGAGTACGGCCACCTTTTTTCTTGCAAATTATGCGCTATTTGTTAGTCTTTCAAATAGAAAAGAAGTATTTTGAAACATAAACGAACAAGAGAAGGAGAATGAAATGGAAAAGAATAAATCGTTGCTTCAACGGCTGGTTGAGTATTTTGGTGCACAAAAAAAGACTACTAAGTCTGAACCCAACGTGCCACTGGAATACATTAATGCAGTCACTAAACTTGCAAGGAAAAGGAAGGACCAAAGATTCCTCAACGATGGAAACAATTTTGCAAAACTTGTTGCTTGGTTGATGATTAGCTCCGTTCGTCCGATGGATGAAATTTTAATCTATAGCAAGGCACTGACTCAGCCATTCTACTCTACTATATTGCGTGCCTCGTGTCTTCTTGATTCGAAACCCGTTTTTAGAGTTGTTCTTGACGACAAAGAGGGGATAGAAGTAATTAAAAAACTCCCCGAGGATGTACAAAGTCGTATTGATTGTAGGCTGGCAGCCACACCAGAGGGTTCACATATGCTTTTGACCCCAGTCGCGTTTCGGGCCGAGGCAAAAAGTTGTCATGACGAATTGTTTGTAATCTGTAATTTTTATGAACCAGAGGTGGTTCAAGCACTTAAGACTCGATTTGAAAGAATCTGGGCAAATTCCGCCCCCTGCCAAGTTATTTGATGTTTGGTTTTTAATATAAATCCACGCGCTACGGCGCGTGGATTTTTTCTTTATCCATATATAATGCTATAATGCCTGCCATGGATAATCTAGGAAAATTGTTTGGAAGCCAAGCGCGTGTAAAAATTTTACGCTTATTTCTTTTAAACCCGCTTGAGGTTTTTGACATTGCTATGGTTTCAGAAAAGAGCAAGGTCTCACTTTCTGATGCACGACGTGAGATAGCTCTTCTTAAAAAAATTGATATTCTTGCGGATAAAAGTTTTTTTAAAGAAGTCTCAACAAAGAGTGGTTCAAAAAAAGCTCCAATTCGAAAGCGGGCGCAAGGAGTACAGCTAAAGCAAGGATCCCCATTATTGATGCCTCTCAAGAACCTCATTGTTTCAGAAACTCCTCTAAATCGCGGTGAGGTAGCCCAGCGTTTTAAAACTGTTGGAAAAATAAAGTTTCTTGCAATATCGGGAATATTTATCGATGCACCAGAATCTCGCGTAGACGTGCTCATTGTCGGTGACGACCTAAAAAAACGTTCAATCGAAACAGTGCTCAAGTCTATTGAAGCAGAGATAGGGAAGGAGCTTTCATATGGGGCTCTAGAAACTTCAGATTTCCTCTATCGTGTGAGTGTGTATGACAAATTTGTTCGCGATATACTCGATTTTCGTCACGATAGGATTATTGATAAGCTTGGGGTGGAATAAAAGGTGGAATTTAGAAGTTGGAATATTGAATTTGGTAATGGGTGGTGCAGCCGTATGGCTACACCACTCTTTAGTCATCTCTTCTATATTCAAAATTCCACATTCGATATTCTGCCCAAAGACTTATCCACACCACCCCTTTCATTGCGAATTGTAGAATGGTACAATAAAAGGCAGGAATCAAGCCCTCAAATACGCTCATCGCGACGGTGTTTACCTTCGCGCAGAGTGTGGTGAGGTTGATGACAAAGATTATTAGTTAACAGTTTTTAACATTAATGTTTACACGCAGGCGAATTAGCAAATTCTGAACTAGCAAGTTCACGGATTGGCCGCAGTCTCCTGGACGTAAGTCTGCGTTTGAACTAATAAAAAGATTATGCCTATTATTTCAGAATGGGGGACACAGCTTGGTGGCGCATTTACTGGTATCGGCGTACAAGCAGTTTCATTTTTAACTCAGCTTGTACTCGCAATTGTTATTTTTATTGCAGGATGGGTTATTGGCTCAGTTCTTTGCGAGGTTGTATCAAAGATTGTAAGGGCGATTAAAATTGACGCTATCCTTGAGAGTGCTGGAGCAAAGAGCCTCGTCAGTAAGGCAGGTTTCAACCTTGACACCGGCGCATTTCTTGGTGGCTTGGTAAAGTGGTTTATTATTATCGTATTCCTTGTTGCTGCCCTCGATGTTCTCAAGCTTCAAGCAGTAAACGCATTTTTGACGAATGTTGTTCTAGGTTACATCCCACAGGTTATCGTTGCAGCATTGATTTTGATAGTTGCAGCTGTTCTTGCTGATCTATCTCAAAAAGTTTTGACAGGAGGCGCCCGTGCTCTTGATTCAAAGTCAGCAGGTTTTGTTGGTGGTATCGCTCGTTGGTCAATCTGGGTCGTTGCAATTCTTGCCGCACTCAATCAGCTCGGTATTGCAGGCGGAATGATGCAGACACTTTTCACTGGCCTTGTTGCAATGCTTGCTATTGCAGGCGGTCTTGCTTTCGGTCTTGGTGGCAAGGATGCAGCAGCAAATTACATCGAGAAGCTCCGCTCGGACATCTCGAACAAGTAGCCCAAGATAGAAGTTGGGATTTGGGATTTAGAATCTAGAATAAAACCCCAATAAAAAACCGCCTAAAAGGCGGTTTTTTATTGGGATTTTTTCGTGTTCCATATCCTAAATTCTAAACCCTACCCAAACGCTTGACATAGCTTTTCTTTTGTATATAATGGCTTGATTGTTGCATATGAGTATCGGAACCAAAAATACCCACGTCGGGACTAGATAGGAACCATTACGGCTTCTATTTTAACCCGCGTTACGCGGGCTTTTTCTTTCGAAAGGAACACTCATTGACTGAAACTTGTCAATTTAATTCTGTCACACACACCAGTTAAGTGGGTCTTTGAGTGTGTGGAGACAGGCAGGTAAGAATAAAGCCCACGCTATAAGCAAGCGTGGCAGCCCAGCTCCAGTTTTGTTTGGAAGTAATTCTCAAAACTGGAGCTGGGAAACAAATAATGATTGTGGTTTTTAAATTTCCTAATAAGAAATTTAAGAGCATATGGTGGATGCCTTGGTTCTAAGAGGCGATGAAAGACGTAGCATGGCTGCGATAAGCTTCGGGGAGGTGCCTAGCAACCTTTGATCCGGAGATCTCTGAATGGGGAAACCCCATAACTGTTATAGGTTATGACCTACATTTTAATGTAGGAGTATACCCAGGGAAGTGAAACATCTCAGTACCTGGAGGAAAATAAAAAAAGCCGCCGAATGGCGGAACATTTCCTGAGTAGCGGCGAGCGAAACGGAAATAGCCCAAACCTACTATTTATAGTAGGGGTTGTAAGGCAGAGACGTCGTATTTATACGAGAGAAGTTACAAAATGTAATGTTAGTTGAACATGCTGGAAAGCATGGCCCTAGACGGTGATAGCCCGGTAAACGAAAACATTACATCTTCTTTGTTTCTGTTCTTGAGTACTTCGAGACACGAATAGCTCGGGGGAATCTACCAGAACTAACTGGTAAGGCTAAATACTCTTAGAAACCGATAGTGAACTAGTACCGTGAGGGAAAGGTGAAAAGAACCCCGGTGAGGGGAGTGAAATAGAACTGAAACCATATGCTTACAAGGAGTCGGAGCCTTAATTTATTAGGGTGACGGCGTGCCTATTGAAGAATGAGCCAACGAGTTAATGTATACTGCGCGGCTAAGCCCTTGTCGGGTGGAGCCTTAGGGAAACCGAGTGTGAATAGCGCGTTTGTAGTATGCATTAGACCCGAAGCCAGATGAGCTTACCATGAGCAGGGTGAAGTTTGTAGAAATACAGATGGAGGCCCGAACCGGTTGGCCGTGCGACACCATCGGATGACTTGTGGTAAGGAGTGAAAAGCTAATCGAATCTGGTAATAGCTGGTTCTCTCCGAAATATGTTTTGGCATAGCGTCTAGCGTACCCTCTGGGGGTAGAGCACTGGAAGGACTGAACAGGGAGCAATCTCGTCAGTCCTATCAAACTCCGAATACCAGAGATTAAATACTAGGCAGTAAGACTACGGGGGCGAAGCTCCGTCGGTCAAAAGGGAAACAGCCCTGATCTCAAGTTAAGGTCCCAAAATCTACGCTAAGTGTACTTAAGGAGGTGGAGTTTCTCAGACAGTGAGGATGTTGGCTTAGAAGCAGCCATCATTTAAAGAAAGCGTAACAGCTCACTCACTAAGAGACTCTGCACCGAAGATAATCGGGACTAAGCGTAGTACCGAAACTGAGGGTTCTCTCGTCTTTAGAGATGGGGGAGCGGTAGGAGAGCGTTCATGTCTGCGCTGAAGGAGAAGTGTGAGCAACTCTGGAGCGGCATGAAGTGAGAATGTTGGCACAAGTAACCACAATGCGGGTGAGATCCCCGCACGCCGTAAGAGCAAGGTTTCCTTTGCGATGTTGATCAGCGAAGGGTTAGTCGGGCCTAAGGTGATAGCGAAAGCTGAAGCCGATGGACATAGGGTTAATATTCCCTAACTTTTTATTTGTGCGATGGAGTGACGAAGGTTAGTATGTCTTGCGCATTATTGGATTTGCGTTTGTGTCATCAGTGTGATTCTTAGGTAAATCCGGGAGTCTGGTTTTAATACCGACCGCAAGTGAAGCAGAGACGATTAGGTTCGCCTAGTCGAATAAGACAAAGCAACTTTCCGAGAAAAGCTTCTAAGCATAACAAATAAAAAACCGTACCTAAAACCGACACAGGTGCTCGGGTCGAGTAGACTAAGGCGAACGAGTGATTGCTTCTCAAGGAACTCGGCAAAAAAGCAGCCGTAACTTCGGGATAAGGCTTGCCTCCACCACTTTGTCTTTAAGGCAAGTGATGGAGTCCGAAGAATTGAGTGTATCGAGACCGTGTTTGACGTCAGAGCTGATGTCAAACACAAAAATGTTGACTAGATTTTTCTGGCTCTCTCCGCTTTGAAAATAAAGTGGTGGAGGCCGCAGCGAAAGATTTCCTGCCAACTGTTTACCAAAAACACAGCTCCATGCGAACTCGTAAGAGGATGTATATGGGGTGACGCCTGACCAATGCCAGAAGGTTAAATACGGGTGGTGATATGACTTCGGTTGTATTGCTGGCTTGTATAAGCCCTGGTGAATGTCGGCCGTAACTATAACGGTCCTAAGGTAGCGTAATTCCTTGTCTGGTAAGTTCAGACGTGCACGAATGGCGTAATGAGTGGGGAACTGTCTCGAGAAGCAGCTCGGTGAAAATACAATACCGGTGAAGATGCCGGTTACCTGCAGATAGACGAAAAGACCCCGTGAGCTTTACTATAGCTTAATATTGAACATGTTTTGTGTCTGCGTAGCATAGGTGGGAGGCTTTGAAGCAACCTTTTCGGGGGTTGTGGAGCCAACAGTGAAATACCACCCTTACTCGAGGCATGTTCTAATCTGTACGGAAAAAACGCACGGAGACAGTATTTGGCGGGTAGTTTGAGTGGGGCGCTCTCCTCCTAAAAGGTAACGGAGGAGTCTATTAAGGTCCTCTAGGCGCGAATGGAAACCGTGCCGATAGCGTAATGGCAAAAGAGGGCTTAACTGCAAGACGGACATGTCGAGCAGGTGCGAAAGCAGAGCATAGTGAACCGACGACACGCTTTAGATGCGGTCGAAGATTAACGGATAAAAGCTACCACGGGGATAACAGGCTAGTTCTGCCCAAGAGTTCATATCGACGGCAGAGTTCGGCACCTCGATGTCGGCTCATCTTATCCTGGAGGTGGAGAAGCTTCCAAGGGTTTGGCTGTTCGCCAATTAAAAAGATACGTGAGCTGGGTTCAAACCGTAGAGGAGTGAATTACAAAGATTGTGCAAAGTATGTTTTCATCTTTGTAATTGACTTCTCTTAGTTTGAACCCGAGGCGATGAGACTAAACTCATCAACAAGACATTATAATCACGGCGGCAGAGTACAGCGATGTATTCTGACAAGTTGACTAATTTCGGGAAAACCTAAACGAGAAATCGAATGGCAATTCCGAGGGAAACAGTGTAGTACACTGTGCCCGTAGAGACTAAACGTCAGCACCCCTTACTAAAAATAAGGGTTATGCTATAGTCCGATCCCTCTTGAAAAAGAGGTTCTCGCGGTTTGGAGACCAGAGCGAGATGTAAAACACTAATGCGTGAGACAGGTTGGTCTCCTATCTTCTGCAGGCGTTGAATTTTGAGGGGATTTGCTCCTAGTACGAGAGGACCGGAGTGAACTGACCTCTGGTGTGGCTGCTGTCCTGCCAAGGGCACCGCAGCGTAGCTATGTCGGGAATGGATAACCTCTGAAAGCATCTAAGAGGGAAGCCAACCCCAAGATCAGAATTCGTTTGAGGCCCGTGAGAGATGATCACGTTGATAGGCTCTATGTGTAAGACGAGTAATCGTTTCAGCAGAGGAGTACTAATACGCCGATTCTTATTGGGAATTTGAAAATCACAATCATTATTTGTTTGCCAAGCACTATTCTAGTGCTCGGGTTCCATTGTTTTTACCTGAAATTGTTTTGTATGTCTACACACATCGGAGTGTAGCTCAGTTGGCAGAGCACTCGCTTCGCGCCGTTGGTCTTCGGACCAGAACCCTTGTCAACCTTTTGGTTGAAACTGCCATCGATGAGATGGAGGAAGGAAGGGAAATTGCGCGAAAGAGCGAGAGGTCGGTGGTTCGAATCCATCCACCCCGAATGTTTCCTTGCGGAAACATTGATGTACAAAAAACAACATAATCTTTACAATTGAATATTTAGTTCTGGTGGTTCAGCGCTGTGGTCACACCTGATCTCATTCCGAACTCAGAAGTTAAGCGCAGTTGCGGCGATGATACTCGCAAGGGGAAAGTAGCTTGCCGCCAGAACTAAGGATTCAATCGTAAAAAAGAGAAAACCGCCGATAGTACTATCGGCGGTTTTCTCTTTTTCTATTAAGGCGTGGTATTATGTACTGTATGGAATGGTCTCAAAAACGAAAAATTTTGTACTCACTCGCTGTTACTATCGTTGTCGTGTTGCTCGCATCATATCCGACATATCTTTTATTACGTGAGACGCCAACATGTTTTGACAAAAAACAAAATGGCACAGAAACGGGTATTGATTGCGGTGGCAGTTGTTCCCTAATGTGCTCTGTGGAAGTAAAAGCCCCACGTATAGTGTGGGCAAAAGTCTTCCCAATAAACGGAAACGTGTACGACATTGCTGCGTATGTTGAAAATGTGAACATAAACGCTGGAGTTAAAAATCTACGGTATACAATTCGTGTATTTGATAGCGCGAACAAAATCCTTGCTGAGACAGGTGGTTCTACAGAGCTTGCGCCAGGATCTCGCGTACTTCTTTTTGAAACAGGAGTGACATTTTCTGGTATTGTAGATCACACAGAAGTTTCATTCAATGATAACGACCTAAACCAATGGTTCAAGGCCACGAGCGCGCCATATACTGTTGTAACTAAAAATCAAATTCTTAAAAATGCTGACACAAAACCACGCTTTGACGCAGTTCTCGTGAATACAGATTTAGTAAATGATGTTACAAATCTAACACTCAGTGCCATTATATATGACCCTCTTCGTCGCCCTATTGCCGTTTCGAAAACATACGTTGAAAAGATTTCTCGAGGGGGAGAGCAAAATATATTTTTTACATGGCCGAATCGTTTTACAAAAAACCCAAAAGGGGGGATTTGTACAACTCCGGTCGATACTATGCTAGTATTTGACCGTTCTGGTAGTATGGATGTTGGGCGTAAAACTCCACCAGAACCTCTCACAACGGCAAAAAATGCCGCCAGTGCTTATGTGGAGTCCGCAGATATTACTGACAAGGTTGGCATAGTTTCATTTGCTGTCACAGCTTCAAATCCGATTGACCATGGTCTCTCGACAGATCACGATGCGGTAAAATTGGTGACAGAAGGAATCGCCATTGAAAAGGGGTCTTTGCAGTATACAAATCTTGGAGACGCACTCAAATCTGCATTCTCTGAGATTGGTAGCGAGCGTCATACAAAAAATGCAAAACAGATCATTGTTGCTCTCACGGACGGAGTTTCAAATCGTCCTATAGACCCTGCAAATTCTAAAAACGAGGCGTATGCTGAAGAATACGCAGCTTTGATAGCAAGAGACGCTAAAGGCAGTGGTGTGCAGATATACACAATAGGGTTGGGTAACAATATCAATGAAGCCTTTCTTCGCGATAGTATCGCAACCAGCCCAACACACTATTTCAATGCTCCGACAGCAGAAAGTTTAAAGAGTATTTACAAAAGTATTTCCGAAACAGTGTGTAAGCCAGAAAACTTTATTACAGAAATTGTTGTTACTCCACGAGCTGTGTTTGTAGAATAGTGACCACTCGCAAGTCCTTACACAAGAGGTATCGCTCACTTCTGTAAAAGGTAGGAACATAATACACTCATGAAAGTAATTAGGCTCGTTAGTGAAATTTTTTCTCGAAAAACATCCATCGACTGGGTGCTTGTTTTAGCTTCCAGTGCAATAGTTTTTTTCGGCCTAATCACGATGAATTCGTTTGTAGAGAAAAATTTGTTTTTTGAAAAACAACTCATTTCGTTCGCCGTAGCGGTCGGAGCATTTCTTCTTGCAACACGAATTGATACTGATATGCTCAAGCGCACAGACGTACTAGTAGCATTATTTGTCATAATGAGCGCATTGCTCCTAGTCCTTTTTGGCATAGGACATGTTGCAAAGGGGGCACAGAGCTGGTTTACAGTTGGCGCGTTTGCTGTTCAGCCTGCGGAGGGGATGAAGCTTATTCTAATACTTATTCTCGCAAAATACTTTTCCCGACGTCATGTTGAGATTGCACATTTCCGCCATATTATTGTTTCAGGAATCTACGCATTTATTCCGTTTGCACTCGTTCTTCTACAGCCAGACTTTGGTTCGGCGATGATAATTTTTTTAATTTGGTTTGGTATGATTTTGGTTTCAGGTGTTTCAAAAAAACACCTCGCTTTTGTTTTTCTTGTAGGAGCAATAACCTTTGTAGGGCTTTGGACCTCAGTTTTTGAGCCATATCAAAAAGCTCGCATTATGACCTTTGTAAATCCACTGGCAGATATTCGTGGTACAGGGTATCACGTGTATCAGTCGACAATAGCTGTTGGGTCAGGGCAGATTATTGGTAAAGGGGTAGGGTATGGGACGCAGTCGCATTTACGATTTCTCCCAGAATATCAAACAGACTTTATTTTCTCAGCGTTTGCTGAGGAGTGGGGGCTCGTTGGTGTCATTATACTTTTTGGGCTCTTTTCACTTATTGTTTGGCGTATTTTAATGATAGCTTTGGTTGGCGCAACAAATTTTGAAATGCTATACGGAGCTGGGGTCGCTGTGTTTATAGTTTCACATTTTGTGGTGAACATAGGTATGACGATAGGGCTTTTACCGGTAACTGGAGTTACGGTACCGTTTATGAGCTTCGGTGGGTCGCACCTTCTCGTCGAGTTTATTGCTCTAGGTCTTCTTGTAAGTATGAAAAAAAGCGCTCGGCCAGCTCACCGAAGCGCTCTTTCCCATGAATTTTTAGGGGTTTAATTTTTACCAACAAAGAGGAGACACTGTTGGTATCCACCAACAGGTGCGCCAAATGCGTATCCACGTCCGCATGGCCTGGAGCCAGTGTTATAAGAATACCAGTCTAGGTAGGAACCGGTTCCGTGTGTGCCAGCGTAATTTGAGTTGTAGAGGTAATAGTTACCATTACCTGCTGATATAAACGGATCTTTTGGTATTTTTGCTATATTTCCAGCAAGTGCGGCGTTTAAGGTCGTCGCAGGTAGGTATCCTGCTGTCCAGCACGTCCCAGTAGTAAGACCGACACATCGCCACAAACCGGCTGTGCTCGGTAAAGAAGCATTTGTTTTTGTTAAATAGAGCTGAATAGCCTTGTCTATTTGGTCAATATCCGAGAGACGAGTTGCATTTTGTGATTTATATCGCGCTCCTTGCAAGCTTTGGAGTACAACCCCAGAGAGTGCCCCAACGACCGCGATAACAACAAGGAGCTCAATGAGCGTAAAGCCGCCACGCGATTTTTTATTGTAATTATAATAATTCATATTATTGTAGACTAGAGGTTAAAATCACGTCGGCTTCATTGCCGAGCAGACCAGCGTACATAAAAAGGGTAATACCAAAAAGAGCGACAGCAACACCAAGAAGCACATAATTTGCTGTCGCTGGGTCACTTACCCCAACATTTGATAGAATACTTTTCATAAATGATTGTTTTACAACAACATTCTTTATTTGATAACTATTCTCCTCTTCAAATTCTATATCATGCATTTGTTGATTATACACCACTACATTTTTTCGTAAAGTGCGAGTGTTGTGGATAACGCTTTTTCTGATGAAAAGGTACTATTTACCTTTTTGTGCAGTGCAGTGCCGAGTGACATACGCAGAGCAGGGGACTCAATTAG
>Ga0209210_1001203_pt1 | contig 22566 bp, 21 predicted proteins | sample RifGroA1_FD_183991 | JGI IMG/M metagenome (GOLD analysis project Ga0209210, IMG submission 183991) | Contaminated groundwater microbial communities from Rifle, Colorado, USA - Rifle Groundwater A1 (SPAdes) (version 2) | ecosystem: Environmental > Aquatic > Deep subsurface > Groundwater >...
GGAATGAAAAGCATCCCACATCTCCGATTGTGCCAAGATATTTGTTCTTGTATTTAGCTCCGAGTGCATGAGCAGCATCTTCAATGACAAGCAAATTATTTTTAGTTGCTATAGTCATTATTTTTTCCATGTTACAGGCCATACCCGCATAGTGAACCACCATTATAGCTTTGGTTTTTTTACTAATGTGTTTTTCTATCTCAACCGGGTTAATGTTGTAGGTGCTAATATCGATATCGACAAAAATCGGTTTTGCTCCAACTAGCATAACTGCGTTAGCACAGGAGGAAAATGTGAAACTTGGCATGATCACCTCGTGTCCTCGTTTTAAAAGGACAGCGCAAGCAAGCTCAAGGGCCGCAGTTCCGGATGCCGTTGGCAAAACATATTTAGTATCAATAATACTTCCAAGTTCTCTGGAGAGAGCCTCACTAAATGTTAGATCACCAACACCTGTGCCAGATCTAAGGGCTGCCACAGCCGCTTTTTCTTCCTCTTTCCCCCAAAAAGTTTTATGAAGAGGAATTATGAATGGAGAGTTTGATGACTTTGCCATTACTTGAAATATGAAAGTTCTTTTTTTAAACGGAACAGACTTTTTATATAATCAATGGTGTCCGGTAAAAGTTTAACTGTAGACTTCTTATCTCTTCTTCTTTTGAATAATACGGGAATTTGTTCAATCCTTAGATTTTTTAAACTTGCTATCGCACAAACCTCGGTATCCCAAAACCAGTGTTTGCTTTTAACCACGGAAAGCAAAGGTAAGATTTTTTTTCGGTTAAAAAACTTGTATCCGGCTTCAGTATCGTCAATCGGTAATTTGAGAATGGATTTTACTGCTAAGGCGTAAACCTTTGACAAAACAAACCTTGTTAAATTTTTCAAACCCCCTTCATAAAATCTTTTGCCGACGACTAAATCTGCACCGTCTTCTATCTCCTCAATAAAAAGCGGAATGTATTTTTCTGAGACTTCAAGATCAACATCTAAGTAACCGCAAATCTTGCCTTTTGCAATTATTATTCCATCTGATACGGTTTTACCACGCCCCTCATTCTTTTTATGAAAAATTGCTTTTAATGGAGGAATTTCTTTAACTAGTTTTTCTATAGACAATTTGGTATTGTCTGTACCTTTATCCTCTACAAAAATAATTTCCCAGGCCTTCTTTGTCTTTTTGAGAACGGAAACTATTTTTATAATATTCCCCTCAAAAATATAACCCTCATTATAGCTAGGAATTATTAAAGAAACGTCTACATTACTCATGTACTGTGTTTTGTATTCTAATCAAGATCTTCACAGTTCTCAAATGCCGTAAAACAAGTTTTGTAGTTCATGTCTTTAAACCAAAAATCCAGAGCCTTTCCCGTGCCCAGCGAGATATATGCCTCGTAAGAAGATGAAATAATATTATCATTGAACTCAACTGTTGATCCTTTGGGTAAATCTGCATCTTCAATGGTTGTAATATATTGTTTTGCGATGTTTGCACGTTTAATTACCCAGCTGTTTTGTGACGTTAAACTGACGTTTATAGCGGAATTAACTGCAAACAGAAAAATTAAAACAGCAACTTTCGTATTACTGAGTTTTGATAGAACGAAACCTGCAAGCGACGAAAAACCCCATATCGAAATTATCGCGTAGTGGGCAGATAAATGCTTGGGAATCACCAAAAAAGGTAAAACGCCCAAAACAATTATTGAGATAAACAAACATATTAATTTGAGATTTATGTTATGCCATTTTAGAAACAGGACGATAACCAGGATCAGTGTCCACAAAAAAGTAGGTAAGGATGTAAATAGATTAAAGCTGGAATCAGCAAGACCTAGAATTCTGAGAAAATAGTATTTTATTGCAGAAAGAGTTTCTATCATAATACCCACTTCATATGCTGAAAACAAATTAGCAGAAGAAAGGAAAACAAATTTAAAAATACCCAACAAGACGCTGATGAGACTCATCTTTATCAAAAACCTTCTGTCAAAATGTCTGTAAATTACTCCAAACACGATATAAATAGGAATGCCTACTAGCATAGCTTCGGAAGCGAGCAAGGAAAGCGTATAAGACACTAGAGAAAAAAGCTTTCTGCCTTTTAAAAATAAGTAAAAAGAGACCATAAAAAAAAGCATACCGATTGTCATCGCATTGCCTGAAATCCAAAACAGCGAGACAAATTGAGAAGGATGAATTGAATATATTAAGCTCGAGAAAAACGCCGTCCTGAAATCTGAAAAAAACATTACACATTTGTAAATAAAGAAAGCGGCTAAGACATGGATTAAAAAACCAAATGCATGATAAAAGAAAAGGTTTTTAGAAAACAAATTTCCAGCTATAAAGTAATACAGATTATCTATGGGACGCCAATGAGTAATTCTCGGTGGTCCAAGTGTATTTTTTACATCACCTATGAAACTATTTTGAGAGAATTCATTAATTAAAATAAAATCGTCTTGGGCGAAAAAAGTTTTAAAAGACTCCCTAAACACTAAAAGCGAAGCAATACTCAATATCAACAGTATTAAAAAATTCTTTCTCACGTCCTAGATTTTACCATTGAAAAGGTTTGAACTCTCCTGCTAAGATTGTCGCGTGGACAAGATACACACATCTCTTCTTGTGGCTGCTTTTTTTAATGCCCTTTCTTGGATAATTTTGATTCCCGTCTGGCAATACCCGGACGAACAAGCCCACTTTGCCCAAGTGCAAGACATAGCAGAGTTAGGCAAAGTTCCTATTAGCAGCTTAGACACATCTTACGAGATTGCACTGTCAGAGAAAATTTTAGGAACCCAAAGGGATGGCTTTGGAAACAACAAGTACACTTATCACCCCGAATACAAAATTGATTACTCTGAAACTAAAACTGGTCTTTTCGAAGAATCAATCATAAATCTTCCAATCTCATCCAGAACATCTTTAGTAAAGCAAGAATCCACATTCAATCCGCCAATTTATTATCTTATGTCCTCAGTTGTATATAAACTCTTTTACGCTGGGAATTTATTTGTGAGAATTTTTGCAATTAGAGTTATGTCAGCGTTATTTTTTATTGGAACCATTCTTATAACCTATAATATAAGCAAAATTATTTTTTACAAATATCACTACCTACGTCTAGTTTTATCCTTACTTGTAGCTTTCACGCCAATGTTAGTCTATTCTTCAAGCGGCATACTTCCTGACTCGTTAGTGAACTTGCTGTTTACAATAATGATCTATATCGGCCTAAAAATTTTAATAAAAGGACTCCAAAAGGTATATATAGCGCTTTTTATTGCAATTACCTTAATTGGAATAATGACTCGACAGCAATTTTTGATTTCTACTCCGATGATTCTGGTTGCATTAATAACCAGGACAATTCTCATTAAAAAAGAATGGAAAACGCTTATTATTTTCTTTTCACTAACTATCACTGTATTTATTATCTCCACATTGTTTGGAACAAGAATTCCCATAATCAGCAGTTTTAGAATTCATGAATCAACCTCTCTTAAATTTGGCGAGCTTTTCAGCTCAAGTTATATTTCATATCTAGCAAGCAGCTTTAGTAAATTTTATCGAGAAACTTTCGTATGGTACTGGGGAGTTTATAAATGGTTATCTTTAACTATGCCATTAACATTCTATAAAATTATTAAAGTCTTGCTACTCCTTGCTAGCATGGGCATAGTTGTTAATACTATTAATAATTTCAGGAGAAAAAAAGTAGATTTAGCTTATATGGGTTTTCTTGTTTTGTGCGCCTTGCTTTATTCTTGGATTTTAATTACTTGGGATTACTTTTTTTACAGAAATAACAGGTATTCATTCGGAATTCAGGGAAGATATTTTTTTCCTCTTATTGTTGCTCACTTTACAATATTATTAATGGGACTTTGGCAAATATTTAAAATAATTCTTCATAAACATGCCATTTTTGGAGCATTTTTTGTGTCAATTTTAATGATGATCTTTAACGATTTATCACTGTATCATGTTTCATCGTCGTATTATGAAACTTCAAATGTAACAGTATTTATTAACCAGGTAAGCCAATACAAACCATTATTGTTTAAAGGAAGCACAATTATGTTAATCTTAGCTTTGAATTTAGGCATGCAGTTATTTGTAATTGCCAAATTTACTCAACTTGTCCTTAAAAACCATGAAAGCAGTTAAAGAAGTAGGGGAGTTTCGAGTAATTAAATTCACTTTATTTTCGATACTTTCATGTATTTACTCTTTTGGTACTTTCCCGCCCATTAGAAAAATATTTTTGATGCTGCTGGGAGCCAGAATTGGTAATGATACAGTTTTAATGAACATCAAATTTTTCAATTGGCACCATATGGGCCCAAAAGGAATACGAATCGGCAAAGAATGTTTTATTGGGGATGAAACACTGATTGATCTTTATGATAAAGTGGTTCTAGAAGACCAAGTGACTATTGCCCAAAGAGTCACCATATTAACTCACTTAAACGTTGGATATAAAGACCATCCTCTTCAAAAATATTTCCCCAAAAAATCAAAACCAGTTATTTTTAGAAGCGGCTGTGTTGTGGCAGTTGCATCTATTATCCTGCCCGGTGTAACAATAGGCGAGCGTTCTTTTATTGCAGCTGGTTCAGTTGTAACTAAAAATGTTCCCAAAGACACCCTTGTTGCAGGAATTCCGGCCAAGTTAGTAAGAAAAATTCAGTAATGTTATTCCAAATCCCCTTAAATTATGATTATTTCCGATCTCTGATTTTACCGCTAAAAGAAATAGATCATTTTATTCCTAATCAGGGTAACATAATAGACTTAGGTTGCGGAGAAGGGGTTATCGCAAAATATCTGGCGAGAAATAAAAAAAGAATAGTGATTGGCGTAGATAAAGACAGGTCAAGATTGCCTAATATAAAAAACTCTAATCTTCTTTTTCAGTATGGAGATATCACAAAGATTGATATTAAAGACTCAAATGGAATTGTTATCTCTGATGTATTACATCACCTTGAAACTTCTAATCAAAAAAAATTAATTACAAAATTGGCGAAAAAACTCAAAAAGGGTGGGATACTAATAATTAAAGAAATAGACACGAAGGAGTTTGTTAGAAGTAAACTTTCCAGATTTTGGGATTTACTTCTATATCCACAAGATAAAATTTTTTACTGGGATTCATCTGATCTCAAGAATTTTCTTATAAGTTTAGGATTTAAAGTAAAGCTAGTTAGGTCTTTAAGATTATTCCCTGGCTCAACAACGTTATTCATATGCAAGAAATAATTGGTAGGTTTCTTAAACATTGGCCTCTTCTTTTAATTCTTGTTTTGACTTTTGCACTTAGAATCTTCAAGCTGGAGGAATTATTTTATTTTACTTACGACGAATCAATTCCCACCTTCGTCGCAAGACGTCTTATTCTTTGGCATCACGTTCCGCTTATTGGTGCTGTTACACCTTTTAATTTTCATCTAGCGCCTTATTTTTACTGGTTCCTAGCTTTTATACTTTGGCTTGGCAAACTCAATCCTATCTCTTGGGGTTATACTTCAGCCCTTTTAGCGATGTTGACTACAATGCTAATCGCACTTGTTGGCAAATCATTTTTTAACAAAAGAGTAGGTATCACGTCAGCGATCTTGTGGGCTTTTTCTTATCTTGCCAATGTCTACGACCGTCATCTCTGGGCTTTATACTGGGGACCATTAGTTTCACTTTTAGTTCTCTTTTCAATTTACAAAATAACAAAAGGGAAAGAAAAATTTATTTATCTTTTAGGTATAGTTATAGCTTTATCTATTCACGCCGATCCTTCAAATCTAGTATTTTTATTTCTGGCAATTATCGTCTGGATTATTTATAAACTGCCGTTTAAAAAAAGCACTCTTATTGCAGCAAGTTTTATTGTCATTTCGTTTTTGCCATTAGTCGTTTTTGATCTGAGGCATAATTTTGCTAACACCAAACCTGTTCTTAATTTTTTTAACCAAGGAAGAAACACCTCCAGTTTTTCCCAGCAGCGGTTTATCTATAACTCCCTTATTTTTCCTCAAGCATTCACAAGGCTTATCTACACTTTCGGTGATAATCAAATAGCCAAGCAGTACTCTTATTGCCGCAACTATGTTTTAGAAAAATATCAAAAAATCCCCCGTCATTTAATTTTATTGTCTTCGTTGACACTTATATCATTCCTTTTTTGGTCTTTTAAAAAAAGCCCGAAAGATACTCATTATAGACTTATTAGTCTTCTTGTTTCTGCATATTATTTAGGAATATTGTTTTATGGCACAATTTTTAAAGCCGATATTTTTGAACACTACATCACAGGGCTTTTTGCTGTATTTTTATTGATTTTCGCAAAGATTGTAAGTCTTTTTCCAAAAAAGGTCTGGCTCATCATTATGGCTATTTTTGTTTTTGCCAACCTTTACAAATTATCTCTTACCAAAAACAGTCATGGCTTGAAATACAAAAGACAGGCTATAGAGTACACAATGCAAAAAGTTGGGGATAAACCTTTTTCTTTAGATTCCCTTTCGACTTGCTGGAAATATTCGGGATATCGTTATCTTTTTGCGGTCTTCGGCCGGGAGCCTGTCAAAAGCTATGTGGACCCAAACTTCGGCCATCTCTATGGATCAACTCCAATTGCGAAAAACCATCCACAAACTGTTGTTACATTCGTCATTCATGATTTCGCCAATGAAACTGTCAATTATTATAAAAGATACGCAGTTTTTAAATCCCATGAAACGGCCCATAGAACTTTTGGAAATATCGAAGTCATAATTATAGATAATTCTTCGGGCTGGTTTAATAAACAATAGCGTACATATTGTGATTAATTGGATTACTCTTTTTCTAATAAGAAACTATAACCGGAAGACATGGTTATTCTATAATTGCCACTTTTTACAAGTTCTCTTAGCAAATTTTCAGTTTCTTCCAAATTTTGAGTGTAGAAGTTCCAGCTATCTTGACCTGGATGAAGATCGAAGACAACATAAATTGAGTCTTTTATATTAGGAAGCACATAAATCTCGTTACGATGAGAAAGATGAGGGACCAGATTATTTTGCGCAGACACAGATTGATTTTTTGGAACCTTTGACAAAACAAATTTATTGTCTTGCATCCATCCTTCCTCGGTATAAAAGTTTCTTTGTAGTAATATCAATAAAGGAGCATACAAATAAACACTAATAATCACATTCAAAGTAATTATGGTTACAATCAATATTAAGAAAAAGTTTCTAAATCTGATTCTCATTGTTAATTTTTCTAAAACAAAAATGGTCGATATTGTCATTAAGACAGCAAGCTCTAAGCTGAAATGATAAAAAATTGTTGACCTAATAGGATGCTGAATGTCTAAAAAACGATATGCAAACTGGAAAGCAATAATAGGCAAAAGCCCCACATAAAATAAAGGCAGAAAGCCAAATGATAAAAAGGAGAAAATAAGAGTTTTAATTTTCACGAAAGGGTAAAAGAAATTTTTAATAGCTGATGCTGGATCTAATAAGTATCCAAAAGATGCAGATAATAGATTATCTCCGGGCTTAACAAACGAAGAATAGCTCGCTCCTCCTATAGCAGGCATGAAAACTTTTATTGCAAGAATAGACCACAAAAGTGAAACAAAAAAGGTGGAAATTACTACTTTAATGTTTTTTGACGAAAAATAAACATAAGATGAAAAGATAGAAAAGAAAAAACCTAAATGTTCACGAACCGATAAACATAATAATAGAGATATAAAATAACTTTTCCAAAGTTTCCTTTCTAAAAAATAAAAAAGCCACGCCAATAAAAACGGCAGAAGAGAAACTTCATGAAAATCATCGATGAATACTGACTGGATTCCTATAAAGGAAATAAACAAATAAGATGGCAAAATGGAAAAAGGAAAATTTAACTTTTTTTTTGCAATAAGCCAGATAGGAAAAACTGTCGCAGAAACTATTACTGCCTGAAACAGAAAAAGAGCAGATTCATTATCAGTAAAAATATATAACAAAGAAAGGGGTATCATCACCGGCCTGAACCTATCTGCAAGATCATAACGAAAGGTGATGGTTGAAAACGGCGCCTCAAACTTGCTATATAACCATAAAATTTGATCATAAATTGCAAAATCAATACCTTGCGATTGAAAATGATAATGTCGGATTAAAGAAAGTAGACTATATATTGTACATGCCGCCAAAAATAAAATGACGACGAAGAAAAAGTCTTTTTTTGGAAAATTAGCAATCCTAGATATCATTTAAGATAACTTTATCTTCAATATTGTTAATATGACCGTCACAATTTAATTGTTAAATTTAGGAATATAAACAAAGTCAAATATTACCAAGGAAAGTCAGTCTCCAAAATTGTATACTTTCTTAAAAGTATGTTTAACAAATTACGACTACTGTTTTTAACTGAAACTGGCAAAGATACCTCAATTATTTTTGTCGGTACTATTATTAACGTTATTGCTGGGGGATTATTTTTCATTTTTACCCCCAGGCTTTTAGGACCGGAAAATTATGGACTATTTACACTTATCATCTCAACCACGATACTAGCAACAAACATTGCCAATTTTGGAATCGACTCGGGAATTTTAAAGTTTGCCGCCAGAGAAGAACTCTTTGAAAAAATTCTATCCTTAGCATTTAAGTCTTATTTATTTTTAGGCGCAATTGTATTTTTAATAGGTTTTTTAATTTCACCGGCTATTGCAAGTTACTTTAATCAGTCACAAATTTCTCCTCACCTAAGAATTGCTTTTACATCGGTAATAATTTTACTACTCACAAATTTCTACGTCGCTGCACTTCAGGTAAAAAAAGAATTTTTAAAAGCCTCCCTTCTAAATATAACCTCAAACTCTCTGCGAATATTGATTCTCGCGTTAGCTGCTTATTTTTTTGCTATTGGTCTTTATTTTATAACAATTCTTTTCTTTGCTGCTCCGATAGTCTCGATTGTTCTGGGCAGACTTTTTGTTACATTCAAATTTCGCGGCGAAGATAAAAGATTTGTCAGAGATTTTTTTGGGTATAATTTATGGATTGCATCATCATTAATTATTGCATCAATTCCTTTTGAAAATTATTTCCTTTTGAAAGTTGCAGGACCTATTCAAGCCGGGATTTACGCAGCTCCATTTAAATTGCTCACTTTCGTTCATCAATTTGCGGGTAATTTTTCAAGGGTTTTGGCAAACCGATTTGCATCTTTTGATACAGATAGCAAAGTGCTCATTTTCTCCAAAAAGTCATCAATAATCGTTTTGCTTTTCTCATTGCTTTTACTATTGGCTGCTTTAGTTGCACCACTTGTTACGAGAACTTTATTCGGCCAAGAATTCATAGGTTCGGAAAATGTTTTCAGGATATTGTCTATCTCTTTTATCTTCTTCTTTGCGTCAACCATACCAATATCAATCATCCTTTATTATTTTGGAAAATCTAAAATTATTTTTTATATAACTCTTATAAAAATAATCATCTTAATTTTAGGACTAGCGTTGTTTGTTGAAAAATATCAAGCAATAGGTGCTGCCTTTTCTCTGCTACTTGCAGAATCCACTGCTTTTACAGTAGCAACAATTTATAGCTTTTTAAAACTCAAAAGATAATGCCCTCAATTACAGTACACTGCATTGTTAAAAATGAAGAAAAATGGATATGGTTTGCAATTCAATCAATTCTTGATATTGCAGAAAAAATTTTGATTTTCGATACCGGCTCAACCGACAATACCGCTAAAATTATCAAAACAATAAAAGATAAAAAAATCATCTTTGAGGAAAAAGGCAGCGTTGATACCGAAGGTTTAGTAGATCTGAGAAGAGAACAACTTAAAATGACTAAAACTCTCTGGTTTTTAATTTTAGACGGTGATGAAATATGGCCAAGTCAAACTAAAAAAGAATTGATCGAAAAATTGAGAAAAGCAAACCAAAATGATTGGGGAACTGTCATTAGAGCTTGGAATTTAGTAGGAGATATTTATCATTACCATCCGGAATCAATTCATTATCGTTGGCCGTTTGCTCCCCCAAACTACATGGGCTGGGCAAATCTACGCGTTATAAAAACTGCGATTTCCGGTCTTAAAATCAAAGGCGAATATCCCCAAGAAGCATATTGTGATAATAAAAATGTGCCTATTCAAAATTACGGCTCAAAACATCTAATTTTCCTTAAACACCGCTATTTGCACGCATCTTACCTTCTTAGATCTAAATCTAGAGAAAGTGATAAGCAAATTCTCAACAGATCAAACAAATTTAAATTCGAACTAGGTATCAAATTTTCAAACAATTTCAAATATCCTGATGTTTTTTACAAAAAAAGGCCAAAAATTGTATCCGGTCCCTGGCAAAAAAGATCAAGATCGTATACATTTCTATCGCTACTTCAAAGCCCGATTAAAGAAACAAGAAGAAAAATATTAAAACTATATAAACCATGAAAAACACAAAAAAAATCTATCTTTCTATAATCGTTCCTTGCTACAACGAAGAAAAAAGATTCCAAGAAGGTATTTCTCATTACCTGAAATATTTAAAATATGTTAACTATACCTGGGAATTAATTTTAGTAAACGATGGATCAAAAGATGACACTCTCAAACTTATGAAAAAAATACAAAATAAATCGAAAGAAATTAAAGTTATTTCCTATGGCAAAAATCACGGTAAAGGCTATGCAATCGTACAGGGAGTGGGAGAAGCTGCTGGCAAATATATTTTATTTTCAGACCTTGATCACGCAGTTCCAATTATAACGATCGAGAGTTTTTTAAAATATTTTAATAAAGGCAAAAAGGCAGTAATTGGATCAAGAAGAGTCAAAGGATCCAAATTTGTAAAAAGGCAGCACTTTTTAAGAGAGACATTGGGAAAAGGATTCACTTTACTGGTCAAGATATTTGTTGATTGGCAAATCAAAGATGCCACCTGCGGTTTCAAGGCTTTTGAGAAAGAAACAGCCAAGAAGATATTTTCCAAAATTACTATCTATGATTGGGCATTTGACGCCGAACTTCTATTCTTATGTAAAAAGTTCAAAATAGATTATGTGCAGGCCCCAGTTTCCTGGACCGATGTCAAAGGCTCAAAAGTCTCAGTAGCAAAAGATGTACTGCGATCATTTATCGGTTTATTACAAATTCGCTTTAATGATTTACAAGGTAATTACAAATAACTGGATTTTCCTCTTTTTATTGTTGATTATTCTACATCTGTTTCTTCTTGCAAACTTTAGGTTTACGCTTTGGCCCGAAATGGTGGTTTACCCGTACCTTTTAAATAGCGGATTTTCGCTGTACGACGAAATACTTAACCCATATCCGCCAGCACTTATCCTAATCCTCTCAACTTTTTCCAAGATTTTTGGATATTTACCAAAACCATATGAAATGTTGACTTGGGCGATTATTATTTCAACAGATTTTTTGATTTATAAAATATCTCACAAATTATCAAGAAGTCTTAAATTAGCAAACTTATCACTTTTATTTTTTATTTTTTTTTCCATCCCATTTGGGATTAATGGTCTATGGTTCGATTTAATTCAAACTCCTTTAATCCTTATTTCATTCTATTTTTTTTATCAATATTTGCAACTTAAAAAAATAGAATATCTTTCTACTGCTTTGATTTTAAGTATCGTTGCTTTTTACATTAAACAACAAGTACTGCCGTTTCTATTAATAATGATATTTTTCCCAGTACTATTTAGAAAAGTTTCAAAAAAGCATGTACTTAAAGTTTTAAGTTTTACCCTGCTGTTCTTTATTTTATTGCTAGCCTCGCACGTTATTATTTTTTATAAACTTAAAAGTCTCAACGATTTTATTTTTTGGGTATTTGTATTTCCATTTACAAAAGCCCCTCGAATGCCAGGCTATGTCGATTTTCTATCTTTGAAACAACTGACAATAGTTTTGTCCCTGTTTGTGATATTTATCCCTATAATATTTACAAAAGTTAAAAGAGATTTTAAAATGATAATCATCACGGCTATCGCAACCACCACTTTTGCTTATCCTCGTTTTGATTATTTTCATCTAATTCCTACCCTTGCTCTTTTATCTATCGTTTCTGGACAAAATATTAATTTCATAAAGAGATCATCAAGTTTAATTAAATTGGTCGTACTAATTGCAATAGTTAATCTTATGGTTTTTTCATTTAGAAATTATTCGAAAGATTTTAGGAAAGAAACTAGGTTTTTTGAAAAAGAGATTTTCTCAACTGCCAAAATTTTAAGTATCTATACGCCAAAGTCATACCCAATTTATATCCAAAATGGTCCGGATCAACTGTTCCCGCTTGCCAATAGATTACCCCCAAAGCCATGGGCTGATGAATTTCCATGGTATTTAGAAATCAAGGGAGTGCAAGAAAAAATTATTGAAGGACTAGAATTATCAAAGCCAAGTTTCATTGTTTATCAACCTTATAGCGAGGGTCAAAAATACGATTTGGGAGTTTATAAACCTCATAAGCTGTCAGGTTACCTTGATAAAAATTATCAGGACTTTTCAAAAATATCAGATAATTTAATTCTCAAAACAAGAAAGTGAAAGATAAACATTTAGTTGGACTTTTTCTGGTCTGTTTAATTTTCTTTGCTCCTTTTCTTGTCTTTCCATCAACGCTTTCACAAAAAGACAATGATTTAGGCAGAACTTACGTCCCTATTTATTCATTTATTAAAAATTCACTCTATAAAGACAAAACGCTTCCTCTTTGGCGACCGGATCAGTTGATGGGAGAGTCACTTATTGCAAATCCGCTATCCTCCTTAACTTATCCGGCAAATATCTTATTTTTAATATTGCCAACTGAGCTAGCAATTGTTATCTATTACTTTTTACATTTTTTCCTTGCAGGAGTATTTACGTTTTATCTTGCAAGATCGCTTAAGTTATCCCGTCTATCATCACTAGCAGCAGCCATTTTTTATACTTTTTCAGTCAAAATGCTCCTTCACCTTTCTGCAGGGCATATAACAATGGTTGCTGCGTTTGCCTACTTTCCACTTGTTTTTTTATCGATTAGAAAATTACTTTCAAAAGTTGAATTTATGTGGATTATTTTTGCCTCAACCACACTCTCTTTTATGTTGATGCTATATCCGACAATTTTCTACTATGTCCTAATCTTCTTATTGGTTTTCTTGATTTACCATCTTTGGATAAGAAGATTTGATTTAAGTCTAAAAAATCTTATCATTTTAAAAGTTTGGCCAATGATTTTGGTAATAACAATTGTCATTGGCCTATCGGCAATTTTTCTACTGCCACAAATCGAATTTGCGAAATTTTCTACCAGAAGTCAGTTAAAAATTGAAGACGTAGCCATTCCCCTTTTCAATTTTAAAACTTTTTTAGTTTCTCTTTTTATTCCATACATGGATTTTGATAACCTAGACCACGAGTCGTTTCTTTATCTGGGTTTTATTCCGACAATACTTTTTTTATCTGGTTTTTCTAAACTATCAAAAGTCCAAAAAATATTCTTACTTTTAGTTGGTTTTCTAACGCTCAGTTTTATTGCTGGGCTCTCTACACCGGTTTTTAAACTGTCTTATGAAATCTTACCCTTTCTAAAATATTCCAGAGTGACCACTAGATTATGGTTTGCTGTTGCACTTGTAGTTGCTCTTGTTAGTGCCAAAGCGCTTGAGCATTTAAAGTCAAAAAAAATTGTCTATTTTATTATTTTAATTTTTCTGTTAGAAAGTTTTTTTATCGGCTACAAAAAAATTGCAAAAATCCCTGATTTAAATTTCAAAAATGAATCGATTTATAAATACCTTTCTCAAGATCCTGAAATATTTAGAGTTTATTGCACCACTTACTGTTTTAATCCGCAACTTGCCCAAAAATACAAGATTCAGATGTTGAATGGAGAAACCCCCATCCAGGATAAATTGACTGTTGATTTCTTACAAAAGTCCGGTAATTATCATCACGACGAATTTGCAGTAATTTTCCCACCATATCAAATTTGGCAAAATCCAAATCCTCCAGTTCCAAGTGCCAACTTGCTGGGCAAAGCCAACGTTAAATATGTTGCATCGACCTATCCTCTGCAAAGTTTGGATTTTACATATATTTCAAAATTCGATACTATCCACCTTTATCAAAACAATAAATTTTTACCCAGAATTTACTTTCAGGATAGCTCCAATGTCGAAATAGAAAAAATTAGTCCAAATAAAATAATCGTTAATTTCTTGCCAAAAAATTACCAGCGTCAATTAATTTTTTCCGAAAAATCATTTCCTGGGTGGACTGCAAATATTGACGGCACAAATAGAAAAATAGATACCTATGACGATATATTCAGACAAGTAATAGTTCCAAATAGCTCCAATCAGGTCGAACTAGTCTATAATCCAAAGAGTTTTGAAATTGGCAAGTATTTATCGCTTCTTACGCTCCTTTTATTAATTTTTTACTTCTGCTATATTCAAAACAAAAAAATTAAATGGCTAAAATTGCCTTTTTAAGCTTCTATTCAGGAGCCGTCGAAAGAGGAGTAGAAAATTTTGTATTTGAACTTACAAAACGTCTCAAATCAAAACATCAAATTACTATCTTTCAGGCAGGTCAAAAAATTCTCAACACGGATATTAGAACCTACCAGACAGGATTTTTTGCATCCGCTCCAAAATCATCCGGGAGTTTACTATCAAAATTGTATCTTGATTGGCACTCAATCAGAATATTGATTTTTACCGTTCTTAGCTTACCAAAGATAATCAAAGGCAAGTATCAAGTAATTATTCCTGTAAACGGCGGATGGCAAACAGTGATTATAAGATTATTTTCAAAATTAACCGTCTCTAAAATGATTATCTCGGGGCACGCCGGAATTGGAGCAGACGATGCATGGAATATATTTTTTAGACCCGATATTTTTGTAGCATTAACTTCTTCGCAGTACAAATGGGCAAAAAAAATAGCGCCTGAAATTCAAATAGCTCACATCCCAAATGGAGTTGATCTGGCCAAATTTAACCCGAGCGTGAAAGCCAAAAAAATTAGCTTAAAAAAACCTATCGTAATTTGCGTTTCAGCGCTTGTGCCATACAAGAGAATCGATTTGACGATTAAAGCAATTGCCAAAACAAAAAATTTAAGTCTCCTTATACTTGGTAACGGTCAATTAAGTGGATTATTAGACACGCTCGGGAAAAGATTGCTCAAGAAAAGATATTTAAGATTAAACCCAACGTATGAACAAATACCCTCTTATTATCGATCAGCTAATGTATTTACGTTGGTCTCAAAAACTGAAGCTTTCGGCATTTCTTACCTTGAAGCAATGGCTTGCAATTTGCCTGTAGTTGCTACAAATGATGCATCTCGAGAAGAAATTATCGGTAACGCTGGAATCCTTACAGATCCAACAAATCAAAATCAATATGCTAAAGATTTGACAATTGCCTCCCAAACCAACTATCGAAATATTCCCTATGATCAGTCTCTCAAGTTCAGCTGGAATAAAATAACTCAAAGTTATTCAGAGATTATAAAGCAGCTGACGAAGTAATCATGACAACTAAAACCAGCGTAATAATTCCAACGTATAATGAGGAAAAAGTTATAGAAAATTGTCTTCAAAGTTTAACCAAACAAACATATAAACCTTTGGAAATTATTGTTGTTGATGACGGATCGAAGGATAAGACGGTCAATATCATTGAAAATTTAAAATTGAAAATAATGCATTCGCAAGAACTCAAGTCGGAAAATTTAAAATTGTTTCGACAAGAGCACAAAGGGCCTGGTCCTGCCAGAAACTTTGGAGCGCAGCATGCAAAAGGAGAAATTCTGGTATTTATTGATGCCGACATGACATTTGATAAAAATTTTATCAAGGATTTGACAGCACCAATAATAAGTGGAAAAACTATGGGCACTTTTTCAAAAAACGAGTTTGTAGCCAATAAAAATAACATCTGGTCAATTTGCTGGAATATTAACAGAAATGTCCCAAAGGAGCGGATGCTTCCCAAAAATTTTTCAGACAAAGCTCCAGTCTTTCGCGCAATTTTAAAAAAAGAATTTGACAAAGTCAAAGGATTTGATGCGACCGGGGAATATACAGATGATTGGAGCTTGTCGCGAAAACTTGGTAAAAAATCTACCGTTGTGAAAGGCGCAATTTATTATCATTCAAACCCCTCAAATTTGATAGAAGTTTACAATCAGGCTCGATGGATCGGCAAAAACGAATTTATAAGCGGTCATTTATTAAGAAAAGCTCGATCTCTAATCCAATATAGTCTACCAGCGTCATTAGTTCTAGGATTAACTAAATCCTTCTTAAATTTTAATTTACTTGTCCAACGTAGCTTCAGCGAAGTTATATACTTTTTAATTTTTAAATTAGTTTATGATTGGGCAATATTTACCTCCGTAATTAAATCTTTTTTTAAAGAAGATAAGGCAAAATGATCATTATCATAATCATTGTCGCATTAATCCTCAGAGTTATTAATCTTGATCAAAGTCTCTGGCTTGATGAAGCAATAAACGTCAACAATGCAACAAATCTTGATTACAAAACCCTTACTCTAAATTATTCTCTCGGCGATTTTCATCCGCCTCTTTTCCATGTGGTTCTTAAAACATGGATTTTATTGTTTGGAAATTCAGAAATCGCTGTCAGATCACCAAGCATAATTTTCGCGATTTTCTCAATCCTTTTAGTCTATCTAATTGCCAAAAAACTCTATGATAAAAAAACAGCACTTATTGCTGCGACGCTTCTGGCAACCGCTCCCCTTCATATTTATTATTCACAAGAGGCCAGAATGTATATGCTCGCAGCTTTTCTGGTTAGCCTTTCTGTATATTTTTTCATCTCCCTTATCAAAAGCGACAAAATAATCTACTGGATTGGTTTTATCGCATCAACAAGTTTAATGCTCTACACAGATTATCTTCCTTATTTAATGATTCCCACATATTTATTATTCATTTTTTTAAACAGAAAAAAAATTGCAAAATCCACATTAGTTAGCTTTATCCCGGCGTCTGTAGCAATCCTCATTTTATTAATTTCCCCGAGCAGCTTAAAACAGGCCTTTCTGCATCCAGTGCATCTCCGGCATGGACTCAAGTGGTTGGAGCGGCAAGTTTCAAAAACTTCTTCCTAACTTTCGCCAAATTCACTATCGGTCGAATTTCCCTCGACAATAACTTAACCTACGCTCTGCTTTTTGCACCTGTTGCAATGTATGTTGTTTTGCTTTTTTTGCTATCTCTATTCAGGATGTCAAAAAATAGATCATTTATCTTTCTTTGGTTCTTCACGCCAATAGTTTTAGGCTTTGCGATTTCTTTTTTAATACCAGTCTATGCTTATTTTCGATTTATATTTGTTTTACCAGCCTTTTATTTAATCTGGGCGTCTGCCATAAACACAGTTAATTGGGCGCTGCCAATAAGAATACTTTTGACACTTGCTCTTATTGTTAATATTTCCTCTTCAATAATTTATTTTGTAAATCCAAGATTTCATAGGGAACACTGGAGAGAGGCGACTACCTACGTCCAAAAAGAGTCAACGAATAAAACTCTGATACTCTTTGAATCCTCCCTGCCCTTTGCACCGTTTGATTATTACAACAGAGAATCGCTTAATGCCAAAGGCGCTTTCAAAAGCTTCAGTGCAACTCAAAAAGAAGTAGACCTATCTATGGAAAATCTTGTTCAAAATAATGATAAAATATTTCTTTTTCAATACTTATCAGGTATTACAGATCCGCAAGGCTTAGTATTTAAAAAGTTAACTAATTTAGGTTACGAAAACATTTCTACCAAAGATTTTCCAGGTGTTGGGTTTGTTTATGAATTCACCTATTAGAAAATATATAAAAAAAATCTTCAATAAATTCTTTTGGCGACAGCACCCCGAAGCAGCCTTAAGATATGCACCGGTAGTTTCAGAAATTAAAAAAGCAACCCTAACAAATGCCAAAATTTTAGAAATCGGCTCTGGCTCTCTTGGCATTGTGCCTTACTTAAAAAGAGAAATTAATGCACTCGATATAGATTTTTCCGGTCCACAAACAAGCCTTATTAAAAAAACCAAAGGGTATGCAACTAGCATTCCATTTAGAAAAAATTCCTTCGATGTTGCAATCAGCGTAGATGTTCTTGAACACCTCAAACCCCAAGCTCGGGAAAAAGCCATTTATGAAATGCTAAGAGTTGCCAAAAAAATGGCAATCCTTGTCACTCCGGAAGGCGAAGATAGTGAAAATCAAGACAAAAACTTACATGAAAAATACATAAGAGTTTTTAAAAATCCAAATCAATTTCTAGAAGAACATATTAAATATGGTCTTCCTAAAAAGGAAGAAATTTTGGTAGCCATTGACAGATCAGCAAGATTACTTAATAAAAAAGCTAAAACAAAATCGTACCCAAATCTCAATCTTTTTATAAGAAATATTTTGATGCAGACATGGATAACTAAAAGCAAGATTCTATATTACATTTATCTTAAAGGATATTTGCTCTTTGTTCCGATACTAAAGCTTTGCAATTTTGGCAAAACTTATAGAAGAGTATTTGTGATAGAATTCGATCGATAAACTTCCGAGGCCTAAAAGGCCTTGGTGTTGCCCTCAAGTTTACATGAGCGAGCAGAACACTCCCAATACTCGAAAATATGTATTCGCTCTCGCATTCATCCGCGAACTAATAATTCTCGGTGTATCTGGCGAGCGAATATAAAAAAGGCGGCACAAACAATGAAAATTGCAATAGATATTTCCCAAACAGTTTATGGGACCGGTGTTGGTAGATACACTCAAGAACTGGTCCAAAACCTTTTAAATATCGATAAACAAAACGAATATATTTTGTTCGGTGCTTCGCTTCGGCAATTCTTAAAATTAAAAAAAATAAAAAATGAACTGGTAAATTCCAATAAAAATTTAACGTTTAAACTGATTCCCCTCCCGCTATTCTTATTAGAGTTTATCTGGAATAAATTTCATTTCCTGCCCATAGAAACATTCATTGGCAAAATCGATCTTTTGCATACTTCAGATTGGCTGGAACCGCCAACAACTAAAGATACTAAAAAAGTAACCACAGTACATGATATGCTGGCTTATTTATTTCCACAATCATCGCATCAGCGAATCGTTAGAAATCAAAGAGCAAAGCTTGAACGCGTAAAAAAAGAGACCCATATCATTATTGCCGATTCCAAAACCACCAAAGAAGATCTTGTAAAGTTTCTGCAAGTTCCAAGCGACAAAATAAAGGTGGTCTATTTAGCAGCGAGTTCTCAATTTAAACCCCAAGACGAAGATGTTATAGAAAAGGTACTGCAAAAGTACAAAATTAAAAAGCCCTATATACTTTCCGTTTCAACCCAGGAACCCAGAAAAAACATCCAAAAATTAATTGATGTATTTGAAAATATTAGTAAATTAAGAAGCGATATAACTCTCGTTTTAACTGGTAAAAAGGCTTGGACAACATATGAACAGGTTTCAACCGATAAAGAAAACATTATCTTTACTGGTTATATTCCCGAAGACGATCTGATATGCCTGTATTCAGGCTGTCGTGTCTTTGTTTACCCCTCCCTTTATGAAGGCTTTGGCCTACCAATTCTCGAGGCTATGGCATGTGGAGTGCCAACTATCACATCAAATAATTCGTCAATGGCAGAAATTGCAAAAGACGCGGCAATTCTAATTGATCCCAGAAGCGACAGCCAGCTTACAAAAGCTATCGAAATGGTTTTAGATCTTAAACTTGAAGATTATCAAAAAATGGTCAATGCTTCTCTCAATCGTGCCCGCCAATACTCTTGGGCTAAAACCGCCAAGCAAACCTTACAAATCTACAAAGATTTAGTGAAACTAGCTGAAATTAACCCCACAATGTCAAAAGACGAAAAAACCCAAAAGGCAAATAAAAAGGAAGAAGATCAAAATAACGAACAAAAAAATAATAAGCAAAAGACTACTGATCCCAAAAAGCACCAAATAAAAGAATTGTCCTTATGATAATTGGTATTGATGGCAACGAAGCCAATGTCAAAAATAGGGTAGGGTCGGGAATTTACGCTTTTGAACTACTTAAACAATTCGCCAAATATAAAAATTATCGCTTTAAAATTTTTCTTAAAGACAATCCGCTACCCGATCTTCCAATAAAGTCTCGAGATTTCACTTATAGTGTTTTCGGCCCCAAAAAACTCTGGACACGAATTGGACTTCCCCTAAAATTAGTGTTTGGCGAAAAAATTGATGTATTTTTTACCATGGGTCACTACAGTCCACACCTCACAAATATCCCTTTAGCGGTGACCATATTTGATCTCTCCTATTTACACTATCCCCAACTTTTAAAAAAAAACGACTTATATCAGCTGACCAATTGGTCCAAATATTCAATTCTCAAATCAAAACACATTTTTACAATCTCAAAAGCGACTAAAGACGATCTCGTCAAAAATTATAAAATCAATCCATCAAAAATTACCGTAACTTACCCGGGTTACGATAAAGAAAGATTCAAACCGCAATCCTCGAACAAAATCGAACCAATAAAACGTAAATATAAAATAAAAGAAAACTACATTATCTTTGTGGGAACTCTCCAACCCCGCAAAAACATCGAACGTCTTATAGAAGCCTTTGCCCAGTTGACTCAATACTCATCACTCATCACTCAAAACTACCAACTAGTAATTGTCGGTAAAAAAGGCTGGCTCTATGATTCAATATTTGAAAAAGTAAAAAAACTCGAGCTTAATGATAAAGTCATCTTTACAGATTTCGTGTCGGACGATGATTTGCCTGTTTTAATCTCAGGCGCTAAGGTCTACATCCTACCTTCCTTATGGGAAGGATTTGGTATTCCTGTTGTCGAAGCTCAGGCTTGTGGGGTCCCTGTAGTTGTTTCCAATGTCTCGTCACTTCCTGAAATAGTGGGGGAAAGTGGTATTCTTGTTGATCCTCAGAATGCCGAATCAATTATCCAAGGCGTAAAAAAAATTCTAACCAATGACAAAATCAACTCCGATCTCGTCAAAAAAGGTTTTTTAAACATCAAGCGCTTTTCTTGGCAAAGTTGCGCCCAGCAATCATTACAAACCCTCGAAAAACTTGCTTCCAGAGAAAACCCATAGTATACTTCGACAATGATAATTGAAGCAGAGCCTAGGCGGTTTTTACCGGAAGTGTCGTCTAAAGAATTAACCTACGGGATTGTTCTCACAGGTGGAGCTCAGATGAAACGAACTCCAGATTTTGCTCATCCATCTATAGGCAAAGGAGAAAAATGCACTTATCCTTGGAAGTATAGAATCGAGCCGGATCTAGAAGGCAAAATTCGCGCTCTTGCAGCCTTACATGATTTGCTCACAAGCAAAATAGATAGAATCTTAATTGTAGGCGGATCCAAAGTTGAAAACATCCCCCAGGAAGAGCAGTCCTATATATCCCTTGCACAAATTTATGCCAGTTACCTGAGAAGATTTGCTAGAATTTATAATTTTAACCCTCGACTTATTCAATATTTAAAAGGTGGGATCAATACTTCGACCGATCTTAACAAAGCGGAAAATTTTCTTAAAAAAAGACGAAAAAATACGCAATCTAGAGTGTACTCAACCTCCTATCATCTGCGCAGAAAAGCAGTCAGAAGATTTAAAAACAATCCAAGCATACCAGTCTACCTAGAACAAGCCGAACTCAAAATTGTTCAGAGACACAAACGACCCATGATGGTTAAAATTCTTGACAGGATTCTTACAAAAGAACATTTAGATGAGATGAGAAGAATCAGCTTTGCTTCCGAGTTTTTACCATCATTGTTTTGGAATCCTGCAGTCTATGTCTTAAGGGACGAAAGAGTAGTAAAATTAGAGAAAAGAGCGAAAAAATTGTTTACAAAAAAATGAAAGATCGGATGGGCAAAGAATTAGCCGCCCAGGAAACAACTCAAAAAATCATAAATCGCCTCAAAAATATTTGGCTAGACTTTTGGCTACTCATCCTTTACGAAATTGGCATTAATGTGCCATTCCACTCAATACGCAACTTTTTCTATCGAATTTCCGGCATGAAAATTGGCAAAAATTCCTATATTCACATGTGGGCCAGATTTTTTAATCCATTAGGAATAGAAATCGGTGAAGGATCAATCATAGGCGATCATGTCTTCCTAGACGGTAGAGCACCTCTTAAAATCGGCAACCATGTTGATATTGCTTCACACGTTTTAATCTATAACTCTGAACACGAAATAAATTCTGAAGGTTTTGACCCAATCGAACAAAGTGTTCAAATCGATGATTATGTTTTTATCGGTCCGCGATCAATCATCCTGCCAGGCGTTAAAATTGGCAAAGGGGCAGTTGTGGCGGCAGGTGCAGTCGTCACAAGCGATGTCAAACCATTCGAAATTGTCGGCGGAGTTCCCGCAAAAGTTATAGGAGAGCGCAAAAACAAAAATCCCAACTACAAACTCGGCCGCGCCCGCCTTTTTCAATGACACTATTAATAATTCTGT